>OFHJ01000026.1_pt1 | contig 56271 bp, 41 predicted proteins | sample 1522001 | NCBI WGS metagenome assembly OFHJ01 (sample SAMEA2464838, study PRJEB22497) | soil metagenome | biome: Grassland; feature: Farmland; material: Clay | place: Australia | collected 2013-02-01 | depth 1.2 m | reverse complement strand
GGGTCGATCACACCCAGTCGGCCGAGGACCTCACGGTGGTCGGCAGCGAGCTCGAGACCGTCGTCTTGAACCGCGCCATCAAATGGCACGCCGAGCGGCGCGTGTTCCGAAACGGCCGCAAGACCGTGGTCCTGAAGTGATGACCCGCCGCAACCGCTCGTCTGACCGGACCTAAGCCCGCCACGGCAGATCGATCACCGCACCGTCGGGCAACCTCACCGTCGAGCCGATCGGCATGGCGCTGCCGATCTCACTGTTCTATCCGGGCGGTCGGCCCGTTCCACGGCGAGTTCGTGCGCCTGCGGAGGCGCTTGCGCTACTGCACGACTGGCCGACGAACTGCTGTGTCGGATTTTGTGCTCGAATTTGGCACATAGCCTGTCGCAGCCCTTGCGTGGATTTGCCGCATGCGCAGGCTTGGCCCATGATGGCGGCCACAAGAGATTCCAGGGGTGGCACATGAGCGAACACAAAGGCAGATGCTTCTGCGGCGCGGTCGAGTTCTCGGTCAGCGGCGAGCCGGCGGCAATGGGCTATTGCCACTGCGAGTCCTGCAGACACTGGTCGGCGGGTCCGGTGAACGCGTTCACGCTGTGGAAGCCGGATGCGCTGAAGATACTGAAAGGTGCGGATCGGATCGGGACGTACCACAAGACGGCGAACAGCCTGCGCAAGTGGTGCAAGGTCTGCGGCGGCCACATCTATACCGATCATCCGCCGATGAAGCTGATCGACGTCTACGCGGCGGTGCTGCCCACGCTCGAGTTCAAACCATCCGTGCACGTGTCCTACGGCGAGAAGGTGCTGAGCATCAAGGATGGCCTGCCGAAGATGAAGGACTTCCCGAAGGAGATGGGCGGCTCCGGGGAACTGCTGCCGGAGTAGGGGGCGTGTAGGCCGAAGCGGCGCCGCTCGGGCTCATGAAGACGCCTGGCGCCGCATGTCCCAACAATTCCTTGACAGGTATATGCTCTAATGAGTATATACGTGACATGGAATCGACCTTTGCGATCATCGCGGAGCCGAATCGCCGCGCCATTCTGAGTTTGCTCGCCTCCTCCGAGCGATCCGTAGGTGAGATCGAGGAGCAACTGCGATTACCGCAGCCCTCCGTATCCAAGCACCTGCGGGTGTTGCGCGACGCCGGCCTGGTGGAGTCGCGCATCGACGCGCAGCGGCGTCTCTACCGGATCCGGTCCGAACCGCTCATGGCGGTAGATGCCTGGCTCGCACCGTTCCGCCGGTTCTGGTCGGCGCATGTCGATGCGCTCGAGCGTCACTTCGATCTCGTGAATCGAATTTCAACTCGGCAGGACAAGAAACAATGAGCGGCCGTGAAGATTACCTGCCGGGCCCGGCGACGGGCGCCGAGGCTCGCAAGGATGGGCAGAACTGAACGCTCGTTCTCGTCCGGGAGCTACGGCATCAACCGGCGCTTCGTATCCATGGGCGCGGCCGGCTGGCGGCGATTGAACGTCGAGTACGCAAAGCAGTTCGGCGTCGAAGTCCCCGGCGGGAAATGAACACATCGACGGTTCCATGAACGTTGCCAATCCAAAAGCCAACTGCCTCTTCGACAAGGACACGCCCTGGAAGGACGCGTACGCGAGGTTGCGCGTCATCGCGCTCGGCTGCGGGCTCACGGAGGAACTGAAGTGGGGCTGTCCGTGCTACACGTTCAACAACAAGAACGTGGTGCTGATTCACGGCTTCAAGAATTATTGCGCTCTGCTTTTCCACAAGGGCGTGCTGCTGAAGGATCCGGAGCGCATTCTCGTGCAGCAGACGGCGAACGTGCAGTCGGCCCGGCAGATCCGCTTCGGCACCGTGCGCGAAGTCGACGGATTGGAGCGCGTGCTCGAGGCGTACATCCTCGAGGCCGTGCAGATCGAGAGAGCTGGCCTGACGGTGACGTTGAAGAAGACTTCGCAATACAAGATGCCGGAGGAATTCGCGCGGAGGCTGAAGGCGTCGCCGGCGCTGAGAAAGTCATTCGAGGCGCTTACGCCCGGGCGTCAGCGCGCCTATCTCCTGTACTTCTCCTCGGCCAAGCGAAGCGAAACGCGAGAGGCCAGGATCGAAAACAACGTGCAGCGCATCATGGCGGGAAAGGGCCTGGACTAGGCGGCTCCGCGACGCTCTCGATTCCCTGCCCGTCAGTCAGGCCAGCAGCTTCTCCATCTCGGGGACGATCTGGAAGAGGTCGCCGACCAGACCGACGTCGGCGACCTCGAAGATCGGCGCCTCGGGGTCCTTGTTGATGGCGACGATGGTGCGGGCGTCCTTGATGCCGGTGAGGTGCTGGATGGCCCCGGAGATGCCGATGGCGATGTACAGCTGCGGGGCGATGATCTTGCCGGTCTGACCGACCTGCAGCTCGCTGGGGACATAGCCGGCATCGACCGCCGCGCGCGAGGCGCCGACGGCAGCTCCCAGCTTCTCGGCGAGGCGGTAGAGGATCTTGAAGCCCTCGGCGCTGCCCAGGGCCCGGCCGCCGGAGACGACCTTGGGGGCGCTTTGCAAGTCCGGGCGGTCGCTGTGGGCCGCCGAGACGGACACGAAGCGGGTGTGGGAGGGCAGCTCGGGGCTGGGGGTGAGTTTCTCGATGGGGGCATTGCCGCCGGTGCCGACGGGCTGGAACGAGGCGGTGCGCACGGTGGCCACGACCTTCTCGCCCGGGTCGAGCTCGACAGTGAGGATGGCGTTGCCGGCGTAGATCGGACGGCGAAAGCGCGTGGCGCTTTCGGCGGCCATCAGATCGCTGATCTGGGCGGTGTCGAGCAAAGCGGCGATGCGCGGCATCACGTCCTTGCCGAAGGTGCTGGAGGGGCCGAACAGGTGGGTGTAGGGGCCGGCGAGGGCGGCGATGTGCGGGGCGATGAGCGCGGCCAGGGCATGCGCGTGGGCCGGATGCTCGATCGCCAGCACTTTGCCGACCCCTTCCAGGGCCGCCGCCTGGGCGGCCACGGCGGTGGCGTCCGCGGCGCACACCGCGACGGTGATCTCGGCCTCGGGGATCGTCGCGGCGCACGCGACGCACTTGGCCGTGCCGACACTCAACCGATCGTGGCTGTGCTCGGCGAGGATGAGGACTCGGGAAGTCATTTACAGGAGGCCTTTCTGCTTCAAGGCCGCCAGCAGCTCGGCGGCATCATTGACCCGGATGCCCTTGGCGCGCTGGGCCGGGGGCTCGAACCGCACCGGCTTCAGGCGCGTGCGCGCCTCTACGCCGAGCGCGGACAGCTCGAGCGTCTCGAGCGGCTTTTTCTTCGCCTTCATGATGTCCGGCAGCTTCACGTAGCGCGGCTCGTTCAGGCGCAGGTCCACGGTGATCACCGCCGGCAGATCCAGCTCCAGGGTCTCGAGCCCCGCATCGACCTCGCGGGTCACCTGCGCCTTCTCGCCCTCGAGCACGAGCTTGGAGGCGAAGGTCCCCTGCGGACGCCCCCACAGCGCCGCGAGCATCTGCCCGGTCTGCCCGTTGTCATCGTCGATGGCCTGCTTGCCCAGCAGCACCAGAAACGGCTGCTCGCGCTCGACGAGCTTCAACAGCGCCCGGGCGGCCGTGAGCGGCTCGATCGGCGCATCGGTGTTCACGTGCACCGCCCGGTCCGCCCCCATCGCCAGCCCCGTGCGCAGCTGCTGCTGGCACTGCGCCGGGCCGATGCTCGCCACGATGATCTCCTCGGCCGCTCCCCGCTCCTTGATCCGCAGCGCCTCCTCCAGCGCGATCTCATCGAAGGGGTTGACGCTCATCTTCACCCCTTCGCTCACCACCCCGGTCCCGTCGGGCTTGACTCGAATGCGAACGTTGTAGTCCACAACGCGCTTGATGCCCACCAGTATGCGCTTCATTCAACAGACTCCGTGCGCGGCCGACGGCGGCCGCGCCCATTCTCTCGCGGAGGGGCCACTTTCGCCGCAGGCAGGTTCACCGCCTTGCGCAGGTGCACGTAATGGGCCGTGGAGTGCGGGATACCCATGGCCTCCACGAAGTGCATCTGGAAGCGAGGCTCGAGGGCGGTCTCGACCTTCTCCACTTTGCGCACCAGCTCCTCGATCGTCTGGCGCGACTCGAGGTCGAGCAGCGCGATGCGTGCACCGGTTCCGGCCGCGTTGCCGGCCGGAACGACGTGCTCCAGATCGCAGTCCGGGATCATCCCGAGCAGCATCGCGTACTTGACGTCGATGTGCGCGCCGAAGGCGCCGGCAAGGCGGATTCGATCGACGTGGTCGGTACCGAAGTGCTCCATCAACAGCTTGATGCCGGCGTAGAGCGCCGCCTTGGCGAGCTGGATCGCGCGTACGTCATTCTGGGTGATCGTGACGGTCTGCGCGCCCTGGTGCACGACATAACCAAAGGTGCGCCCTTGCGGCACGATGCGCGCGGTGCGCGGGGCGAGCTGTCCGTTCACCACGCCGTCCTGGCTGATGATGCCCGCCAGGTACATCTCGGCGATGACCTCGATGATCCCGGAGCCGCAGACGCCGGTGATCCCGGTATCCTCGATCGACTCCTCGAACCCCGGCTCGTCCGACCACAGATCCGAGCCGATGACTTTGAATTTCGGCTCCAGCGTCAGTGGATCGATGCGCACGCGCTCGATCGCGCCGGGTGCGGCGCGCTGGCCGCCGCTGATCTGCGCTCCCTCGAACGCCGGGCCGGTCGGGCTCGAGCAGGCGAGCAGCCGATGACGGTTTCCCAGCACGATCTCGGCGTTCGTGCCCACATCGACCAGCAAGGTGACCTCGTCGGCAAGATCGGGCCGCTCGGAGAGGATCATGCCCGCCGTATCCGCGCCCACGTGGCCGGCCACGCACGGCAGGACATACGCGCGCGCATTCGGATGCAAGGCCAGTCCCAACTCCGTGGCGCGAAGCGTCATGGCCTCGTCGGTGGCCAGCGCAAAGGGGGCGCCGCCGAGCTCGACCGGATCGATGCCGAGCAGCAGGTGATGCATGATGGGATTGCCGACGAAGGTCACCTCCAGGATTTCCTCGACGGCGGCGTGCGCCTGGCTCGCCACGTCGGCGCAGAGCGAATTGAGCGCTTCGCGGACGGCATCGGTCATCTGGCGCGCCCCGCCCGGGTGCATCATGGCGTAGGACACGCGGCTCATCAGGTCCTCGCCGAAGCGGATCTGCGGGTTCATCTCGCCGCTGGAGGCGATCACTTCGCCGGTCCTCAGGTTGCACAGATGGGCGGCGATGGTGGTCGAGCCGATGTCCACCGCGACCCCGAGCTTGCGATCGTGATAGCCCGGCCAGATCCCGACGATCTGCGTGTCGGCGCGCACGGCAACCGTGACTTTCCACCCGCCCTGGCGCAGCGCCGGCTGCAGGCCCTGCAGCACCTCCAGGTCGCAGCCGAGGCCGGTGAGCTGCCACTCGCGCTCCAAGGCCTCCTCGAGCCGCTGCAGGTCGCCGGCCGGATTGTGCATGTCGGGCTGGCGTACCTCGACGAAGTAAAAGTGCACCGCAGGATGCAGGGTGATGGCGTGGGCGTCGGCCCTCTTGCGCACCACTTGCCGGTGCACCTGACTGGCCGCGGGCACGTCCACCACCAGGTCACCCTGGATGAGCGACTGGCAGGACAGGCGCCGGCCCGTGGGCAGGGTCCGGCGGCGGGCATAGCTGTGCTCCGCGGCGCCTGCCGGGGAGAGGTTCTCCGCACGCGAGGTCACGCCGTGCTTGGCGAACTCCCCCTCCATGAGCAACACCTGGCAGCGGCCGCAGATTGCGCGTCCTCCGCAGACCGAATCGATATCCACCCCCAGCGAGCGGGCCGCCTGAAGCAGCGGGGTGCCGAGCGGGAAGCGTCCGCGCTTGCCCGAGGGCGTGAATACGACTAAGGCGTCTTTCTCAGGTGACACGGCGGCGATGGCCTCCCTCGCGCCGGCCTCGCGCGGCGCCCTCGGCCTCGGAAGCGCCCGCGGGCGGCGCTTCGCGGAACTTGCGGATCCAGCGCATGCAGTCCGGATCGTGCCCCATCATGACGTCCGCCCCCATGATGGCGCGGACGATCTCCGTGTGCAGCGGGTTCATGATCGCGGAGGTCATGCCGGCGCCCATCGCCGAGATCAGGAATGCGGCCGTGATGCCCTCGCGGGAGGGCAGCCCGAAGCTGATGTTGGAGGCGCCGCAGGTGGTGTTGACCTTCAGCTCGCTCCTCAAGCGCTTGAGCAGGCGCATCACCTGTACGCCCGCCTGGTTGATGGCCCCGATCGGCATCACCAGGGGGTCGACCACCACGTCGGAGACGGGGATCCCATGGTCGATCGCGCGGTGCACGATCTTCTTGGCCACCTCGAAGCGCACATCCGGGTCCTCGGAGATGCCGGTTTCGTCGTTGGAGATCGCCACCACCGCCGCGCCGTACTTCTTCACGAGCGGCAGGACGGCCTCCAGCCGTTCCTCTTCGCCCGTGACCGAATTGACGAGCGGCTTGCCTTTGTAGACCGCAAGGCCCGCCTCGAGCGCGGCCACGATGGACGAGTCGATCGACAGCGGCACGTCCGTGATCGACTGCACCAGCTGCACGGCCTTGGCGAGGATGGCCGGCTCGTCCGCGAGCGGGATGCCGGCGTTCACATCGAGCATGTGGGCGCCCGCGGCCACCTGTGCCCGGGCGTCGGCCTCCACGCGCGAGAAATCTCCGGCGGCCATCTCCGCGGCGAGGACCTTGCGGCCGGTGGGGTTGATCCGCTCGCCGATCATGACGAAGGGGCGCTCGAAGCCGATCACGACTTCACGGGTTGCTGAGCTTAAGACGGTGTCGGTCATGATGCTGCCACTGTGTTGAAATTATGTCGTGGTCCGGACACCTGCGGGTCGCGTCCCGGAAACCAGGGGACTCGGCCCCGGAGGATTCCGGAGCGATCGATGATGTCGGGAACGCTGTCTTCCTGGCGGTAGGCCATGACGTGCACGCCGCTCACGCCGCGCACTTCCCGGATCTCCTGGATGAGCTCGACGCAGAGGTTGCGGCCTTCGCACGCGCCGTCGCGGGCGCCGGCGAGGCGCTTGATGACCGCGTCGGGAATGTGAAGACCGGGAACGTTGGTCCGCATCCATTCGGCGGTCTTGGCCGAGCGCAGGGGGCCGACGCCGACCAGGATGAAGACTTTGCCGGTGAGTCCCAGGTCCTCCAGCCGGCGCATGAAGGTCTTGAGCAGCGGCACGTCGAAGCAGTATTGCGTCTGCAGGAACTGGGCGCCGGCGGCCACCTTCTTGGCCAAGCGCTCGGCTCGCCACTCGGTCGGCCGCGCGAACGGGTTCGAGGCCGCCCCGAGGAACACCCGCGGCGCATAGCTGATCTTGCGCCCGCTCAGGAAGCGGTGCTCGTCGCGCAGTGCGCGCGCGGTCTCGAGCAGCGACATGCAGTCGAGGTCGAACACCGGCTGCGCCTGCGGGTGATCTCCCGCCTGAACCCCATCGCCGGTGAGGCACAGGATGTTGCACACGCCCATGGCGGCGGCGCCGAGGATGTCGCCCTGGATGGCGATGCGGTTTCTGTCCCGGCAGGAGACCTGCATCACCAGGGCGTAGCCGAGCCGGGTGAGCAGCGCGCAGACCGCGACGCTCGACATGTGGCAATTGGCGCCGCTGCCGTCGGTGGCGTTGATGGCGTCGACGTAGCCGTCGAAGATCCGGGCCCGCTCGAAGACCTCGCCCGGGTCGGCGGAATCCGGCGGGGCGAGCTCGGTGGTCACGGCGAACTGGCCGGCGCGCAGAACCCGCTCGAGCCGGCTCGGCGAGCAGTGGCCCGGCAGGATCGGCAGCGGGTGGCCGGGAACCGGCTCGTCCTCGAAGATCATGCGGCCGCTCCGGCGCGCTCGCGCGCCACGCGCAGCCAGGAGGACCTGCCCTGAAGCCTCCGGTCGACCGGCGGCTGGACCTGCCCGAGCGCCTCGCGGCCGCCGGAAATGCGCGCGCTGCCGGCGATCGCCTGATGCCAGACACATTTCATCTCGGGCCGGACCTCGCAGTGGCCGTTGTCGCGCACTCCGCCGCAGGGGCCGTTGCGAAGCTGTTTGGGGCAGTTCATCGGGCAGGACATGCCGGTCGAGCTGAGGATGCACTGGCCGCACATCCTGCAGTCGAACAACAGCCCCTTGACCGAGTGCTCGACGGCGGCCACGGGGCGCTCGAGGCGGGTGTAGCCGATGCGATCCAAGAGCGGATGCAGCGCCGCGAGCGTGGCCTCGAAGCCGCGGTAGAAGGCGTTGAGGCCGCGCGCATGGCGCACAGACCAGAGTCGAAGTGCGTACATCAGACCTCGCCCGATTCGGGGGTGGGCGCCGGAGAAGAGGGGTCCAGTCCCTTCGAGCGGATCAGTGCTTCGAGACGCTCACCGTCGTAGAGCGCCTCGATCCGCGCCGCCTCCGTGGCGACCTCGGCCTGGAGGTCCTCCCCGCAGGGACGGGGAGGGCTGCGCCGCCAGTCGGCCAGGTAAGCGTTCGAGGTGCCGCGTCCGGCGCGCATGGCGGCGCGGTCCACGGCCTCCTGGAAGCGCGGCGGGAGTTGGACTTTGGCGGTCTCGCGACCGCGTTTGGCGATCACCTGGGCGGGGATGTCGCGCCAGGAGATGACGATCAGGTTTGCCATGGCGGCTCTGCGCCCGCGGCGAGCGCGGCCAGATCGGTGGCGAGCCCGCCGTAGCCGGTGTGCCGGTGCTCGAATGCCAGATCCAGCCTCGATGCGATCTGCCGCGCCTGCTCGATGAGCGCGTCGGAGTGCTCCTGGGAGAGGTACACGAGCCTGCGGTAGTTGCGAAAGTACTCGTCCTTGAGTTCGGGGTGGTGGTCGATGCCGAGTCCCTGGATGACCAGCCGCTCGAAGTGGCGAGTGAGGAAATCCGTCAGAAAAAACGTGCCCGGCTCGTCATCGGTGAGCTTGGCGAGGGTCTCGGCTCCGGCATAGAGCTCGTAGCAGTGCGGCCCGGGCAGCCGCTCGACGCCTTCCTCGGCGAGCAGCGCATCGAGTCGCCCCATGGTGCCGCACTCGGCATAGGCGACGAAGATCCTGCGGTACCGGTCGCGGTGGGCGCGGATTTGCTCGCGCACCGCCGGGACGATGAGCCCCGGGCGATTGTGCAGCTCAGGCGGCAGGCACTTGAGGTCGAGCGCCCAGCCGTTGGCCTGTCGCAGCGCGTTGATCTCACGGCCGAGCGCTCCGCAGGCGATGATCAGGATGCCGCGGCGTGTCTCCATGCGGGTGCACCGGCACCCTCAGGCGGCGCGCGCGGCGCGCCGCGCGGCGATCAGGCTCTTGGCGGTCTCGACCGCGACCGCCGCATCGCGGCAATAGGCGTCCGCTCCCACGGCCCTGCCGAACTCCTCATTGAGCGGCGCGCCGCCGACCAGCACGATGTAGTCCTTGCGGATATCGAGTTCGCGCATCTTGTCGATCACCACCTTCATGTAGGGCATGGTGGTGGTCAGCAGGGCGGACATGCCGAGGATGTCGGGCTTGTGCTGCTCGAGCGCCTCGAGGTACTTCTCGACCGGGTTGTTGATGCCGAGGTCGATCACCTCGAAACCGGCGCCCTCGAGCATCATCGACACGAGGTTCTTGCCGATGTCGTGGATATCGCCCTTGACGGTGCCGATGACGACCTTGCCGATCGGCTCGGCGCCGGTCTCGGCGAGCAGCGGACGCAGGATCTCCATCCCCGCCTTCATCGAGTTCGCGGCGAGCAGCACCTCGGGGACGAAAAGGATCCCGTCGCGGAAGTCGATGCCGACGATCCGCATGCCCTCGACCAGCGCGTCGTTCAGCACCTTGTCGGCGCCCCAGCCGCGCTCGAGGAAGATCCGGGTCGCTTCCACGACCTCGTCCCTCAATCCGTTGTAGAGATCGTCGTGTACCTGCTCGGTCAGTTCCTGATCGTTCAGGTCGCGCAGATTGAATTCGCTCTCGTCTGTCATGCTAGCTCCCGATAGGACCTTGCAATTGAAAGGGTAATCGACAGGGGCCGGAAAGCTGGTGGAATTACGACTGCCGCATGCCCATAGACGACATGTTGCCGGTTAAGTGGGTGACCGGGATCACCGTCCCGAGTTCCCGGACGAGCTGCCGCCGGACGCCGCCTGCGGCGGGGCGGCCGGGGTGTCCCCGGGCGGCGCGGCGGCGTGGGAGAGGGCCAGGGGATTGGTGGCGAGCCGGGGTGCCGGTCCCTGCGGGCCGGCGGCAACGAACCGGCCCTTGAGCTCCGCGGCGATGGGCTGCCGCCGGCGCTTGCGCCACAGGTCGAAGGCGCTGAGCAGGATCGTGAGCGAGGCGAGCGTCGCGAAGTAGGACCTTGGGCCAAAGGCGGCGATGAGGCTCCCGAGCAGCACGGGACTCACGGCGGCGCCCAGTCCGTTCAGCCTCAGCAGCGCGCCGCTGGCCGCGACCATCTGGGAGGGCTCCAGTTGATCGTTCACGTGCGATACCCCGAGTGAGTAGATCGTGAAGGCCATGATGCTGAACGAGGCGGTCAGGGCGAAGAAGACGAAATGAGGGAGGTGGGGAAACACGGCCAGCACCGTTGCGCATACGGTCGCGAGGATGCATACCCCGGCGATCACCGTGCGCCGGTCCATTCGGTCGGACAGCCGCCCGACCGGGTACTGTCCGAACACGGCCGCCAGCACGCTGACGCCCATGAAAGTCGCCACGCCGGAAGTGCCCAGGCCGGAGAGATGCGCGTAGACCGGTCCCATGGAGTAGACGCTCGAGGTCACCATGCCGGCAAGGGTTACGGCCACTACGCCGACCGGGGAGTCCCGATACAGCTCCCGGTAGCTCACCTTGCGCGGCAGCGCGATCTCCGGCGCCCGCTGAGCGGCGACCAGGATGGGCACCATGGCGAGCGAGATGAGCGCCCCCGCCAGCATGAAGGGCGTCGCCGTGAGCGGGTTGGCGGGGATCAGCAGGAATTGGGCGCCGCCGAGCCCGATGTAGAGCACGACCATGTAGACGGCGAACAGCCGGCCGCGGTTCTCGCGGGTCGAGCTGTCGTTGAGCCAGCTTTCGATCACGACGTACAGGCCCGCGAAGCTCAGCCCCGAGACTCCGCGCAACAGCGCCCAGGAGAGCGGATGCACGAATATGCCCTGCACCAGGATCGCCGCCGAGGCGATCGCCGCCATCGCGGCAAACACCCGGATGTGCCCGACGCGCCGAACGAGGTGGGGCGCCGCCGCCGTCCCGAACAGGTAGCCGAGGTAGTAGCAGGACATGACGATGCCCGTCACCGGAGCGGCAAAGCCCTCGAGCGTGGCCCGCAGGCTGATCTCCGTGCTCTGCAGGCCCGCTCCGAGCATGAGAATGCCCACGCCCAGCAACAGCTGCCAGGTCGCCGAAATCGCACTCGAGGGGGGGCGAAGACCGTTGCCTTCGTTTGGGGAACTCAAGATGGGGGACTCGTCGGAGCAAACCGCCGAAACGGAACAGCCAGCCGCCTGCTCTCGTGCGGATCGCAGGCATGTTACCACGGCACCGCATCTGTTTTGCACACCCTGTCGTTATGCCGCGACGCGATGGCGCTATGCGTTTTATGGATCGGGCGACGGCCGGATCAGGACGCCGGGACCGCTCAGGCCATCTCATCCGGCAGAGCGCCTTTTCTGCGCTCGATGAACTCCCTGAGCGCCTCGTCCTTCGCCGGCTCCAGCGGCGGCGCCTCGTAGCTCTCGAGCATCGCCTTCCAGCGCCTGTTTGCGCGGGCCAGGTGATCCTGCGCCCCCTCGGCGCTCCACTGCTCGAAGGAATTGTTGTCGGAGAGCGCGAAATCGTAGAAAGCCGTCTCGTAATTGGCCAGGGTGTGCCGGGACCCGAGGAAGTGCTTCCCCGGCCCGACCTCGCGGAACGCCTCGAGCGCGAACGCGTTCTCATCGAGCGACAGTCCGCGGGCGAGGGTGTGCAGGGCGCCGCACTGGTCGACGTCCATGACGAACTTCTCGTAGGACATGACCAGGGCCCCTTCGAGCCAGCCGGCCGAATGCAGTATGAAATTCGCCCCCGCGAGGAACGCCGGCCACATCGAGTTCGCGCTCTCGTACGCGGCCTGAGCGTCCGGCACTTTGGAGGCGCAAAGGTTGCCTCCGCAGCGCAGCGGGACGCCGAGCCTGCGGGCGAGCTGGCCGATGGCGAAGTAAGCCAGGGCCGGCTCGGGCGTGCCGAAGGTGGGAGCGCCGCTGCGCAAGGACATAGAGGAGAGGAAGTTGCCGAGAATGGCCGGGGAGCCGGGCCGCTCGAGCTGGCCGAGCGCGACGCAGAACATGGCCTCGGCGAAGCACTGCGCCAGCGCTCCGGCCGTGGTGACCGGCCCCATTGCCCCGCCCAGGATGAACGGCACGCACACCGGCGCCTGGTTGGCGGCGGCGTAGGTCCGGATGACGCGGCTCGCCTCGCCGTCGAGAACGAACGGCGAGTTGACGTTGACGTTGCCGAGAATCACGCAGTTGCGATCGACGAATTCCGCGCCGAACAGCAGGCGGCACATCTCTATGGAATCCCTGGCGCGCTCTGCGGTCGTGACCGATCCCATGAACGGCTTGTCCGAGTAGCGCATATGGGCGTACACCATGTCCAGGTGCCGCTTGGTGACGGGCACGTCGACGGGCTCGCACACGGTGCCCCCGGAGTGGTGCAGCCAGGGGGAGAGGTAGGCGAGCTTCACGAAATTGTGGAAATCCCCGATCGTGCCGTAGCGCCTGCCGCGATCGAGATCGGATACGAAAGGCGATCCGTAAGCGGGCGTGAGCACGGTGCTGTTGCCGCCGATACGCACGCTGCGAGCGGGGTTGCGCGCATGCTGGACGAATTCGCCCGGGGTCGTGCGGCGAACGATCTCCCGGGCGAGTCCGGCGGGTACGTGGACCCGCCACTGGTCCGTGATGCTCGCGCCCGCCTGGCGCCAGAGGCGGATGGCCTCGGCGTCGCCGCGGATTTCCAGGCCGATTTCCTCGAGCAGCCGGTCCGCGTGCCGCTCGACGGCTTCGAGTCCCTCGGGCGAGAGCAGCTCGTAAGGGGCGATGGCGCGGGTGATGTACGGCGGGCCGGCCGGACGGTGAGCGCGCTGCGCCTTGCGTGATTCCCGGGCGCTCGGCCGGGCTCTGCGCGGCGCTGTCGCTTCATCGGTCATGGGAATCTCTCCCTTTCGCTTGCATCGGCAAGGGTGGCACGGGCATTGGCGACGATAGCGCCTCGACGTGCGAGCGGGTCTTGGTTCCCGCGCGCCATTGCTAGGAGTTCGGCCACGAATGCGGCCGGGACGCCTCCTGCGCGGAGGCGACGCCGCGGTGCCCGGGCGGGCGGGGCTTGCGCGATGGCCGTACATGCTGCAATTTGCCGATACCTATGCCGCCCGCTAACGCCGTTCCCGGCGAGATTCCGGCTCTTGCCCGCGAGGATTCATCGTGGTGGCCTCGGCCGCAGAGTCGTGCACCGTGACCTCGGAAAGCCCCAAGCCCGGGGAAGGGCGCGACGACTGGTGCGCGGGGCAGGGGCTGTTCCGCGCGATACTGGCCGGGCCCGGGCATACCCTGGCCGACGCGTTCGCAAGCCTCGAGCGGACCCCCCATGTCGAGCGGGTCCTGCGCCACCCGACCCGGGACTTGATCGGTGCGCGCGTGGCCGTCGCCCCCGAGGAGGGCGAGGGCTATTGGGAATTCACCCGCATCCGGGACGAGATCTACGTCGTGGTCGCCAACTTCGCCTACAAGGACCCGCGCGTCGAGCTGGTGCCGGGCGACGGGCTGGTGCAGTTTGACTTCAAGATCTCCGGCGATCTCACTCTCGCGGTGAGCCGCACCGAGCCGGTGCGCTGGAACCGCCCGTCGCTCCTGGTCTGGTCGCAGCCAAAGGGCGTGGACATCAGCGAGTGGACGGCGCCGCGAGCCCGTGAGCAGTTCATCATCGTGAGCATGCGGCCGGAGTTCCTGGCGCAGACCTTTCTGCCCTCCGGCATGGAGTTCCCCGAGCCGCTCAAGGCGTTCGCTTCGAGCTGCGCCGAGAAGATCAACTACTGTCAGCACCCGCTGTCCTCGCAGACGCTCGAGGTCGCCGGCCGGCTCATCAACAACCAGCAGGCCGGTCCGCTGGCGCTGGTCTATACCGAGGCGCTCGCCCTGGAGCTCGTGTGTCATGCGGTTGCGGGCCTGTCGGCGCTCACCGTGGCGCCGACGGAGCGGTACAGCGACCGGGAGCTGAAGTGCCTGCATGCGGCGCGCGCCATCCTGATGCGCCAGTTCGCGCCCGCGCCCACGATCGACGGGCTCGCCCGCTCGGTCGGCATGTCGAAATCGATCCTCACCAAGGGCTTCAAGGCCGTTTTCGGCGAGACGATCTTCGATTTCAGCCTGCGCTGCCGCATGCGCCAGGCACTCAGCCTGATTCAGGATCAGGGGTGGTCGGTCGAGCGGGCCGGCGAAGCGGTCGGCTACGCGCATCCGACATCCTTCGCCACCGCCTTTCGCCGCCATTTCGGCATGCGTCCGATCGATATCCGGCGCCGCCAGCCGCACTCGCGGTCAAACTCCTAGCAAATCCACCGCCCGAACCAAGGTCGCCGGCGCCGCGCGCGCGTATGGTCCAGTCAAAAGGGGCCGGCCGCACCGCAGCGCTCGACTGCGATTCAAACTGAGCGAGGCCCCACTCGTTGTGACAACCAGCTCTCAGGGGCGATCGAGATGAAACACTTCGGCTCGAGGCGCGGTGGCGCCAGGCGGGAATTTCCGGCTCAGCGGCGGACGCTGACCGCCGTGGGGGCGGCCGTATGCCTGGCCCTTTACGGGCACCTACAGGAGGTTCGCGCCGCTGATTCCCCCCAGACGGTGGCGGCCGGCTCCGCCAGTGAGGCCCAGGCTCCAAGCGGCTCGGCCGCGGCGGCTGCCGTGCCTCAGATACTCGAGCAGATCACGGTCACCGCCACCCGCCACCGGCAAACGGCGATATCGGTTCCCGCCAGCCTCGAGGTCATCACGCCGCAACAGCTCTCGGACTCGGGAGTCACGGGCATCGCCTCGCTTGCCAACGCCGTACCGGGCCTCAGCATGTTCGATTTCGGGGCACGGCTGGCGGGCGCGACGGTACCGATCATCCGCGGGATCAACGCCACCGGCGAGCCGCTGCGGGGCTTTCGCAGCTTCGAGCAGAGCCCGGTCGGGGTGTACGTCGGAAACTCACCGGTCGGCGGATACATCCAGCTCATCGACTTGAAGCGCATCGAGGTTCTGCGCGGCCCGCAGGGCACGCTGTACGGGGCCGGCTCGCTCGCCGGCACCATCCGGCTGATTCCGAACAACCCGAAACTCAACAGGACATCCGGCAAGATAGAGGTGGGCGGCGACAGCATCGCCCATTCCAATGGCACCGGCTATACGATGGATGGCGTGATCAATCTGCCGGTCGGCAGGAAAATGGCCTTCCGGGCCGCCGCCAAATACAACTACCAGCCCGGCTGGATCAACGTTTACGGGCTGTTGAAGCGAACCAATCCCGGGCTTTTCGGGACCCCCGTGCCGGCCAATCCCGCCGATCCGGTCGGCAGCTCGGCCATCTATTCGCACCGCTCGGACTGGAACTGGCAGAAAACCTTCACGGGCCGCGCGGCTTTCTTGTGGAGGCCGAACGAGTCGTTCAAGGCCGTGCTCGCGATCCTGCACACCGGCCTGCGCGGCGATGGCGGACCGCAGGTCAATCCCGACTTTCAGGGCGGGGTCTCGCCCATCGACCCCTCGGTCACCCTTCCGCCGGGCGGACCGTACCAGGAATTCTCGCAGATCGATCAGCCTTATTCGCGCTACACGAATCTCACCAGCCTCGACATGAGCTACGACGCGGGATTCGCGACGCTCGCATCGACCACCTCCTATCGCACCACCAGCGGCCAGCTCCTGGAGGACGACAGCTACCGCATCGCGGGCGTGGACGGCGGCGCATACCTGTCCTACTACGCCGGTACGCCGACCAATCCGCGGTTCGTGTACGACTACCAGTTCACCGACCGGTCGCATGCGTTCACACAGGAAGTGCGTCTGGTATCGAATACCCGGCTTTGGAACATGTTCGACTATGTCGTCGGGGCGTTCTACGACGACCAGACCCGCCAGGGCGCCTGGAACATCGCGAATCCCGGCTCGCCGGAGCGGTCGGTGGCACAGGGCTGCACCAGCGCGGTCTACTACGGGTCGACGTATCCGGCCTGTCTGGTGACCAGCGGACCGAACGACCTGGTGTTTACGCAGATTGACACACAGCGCTTCCAGGAAGAGTCCGTCTACGGCGACCTGACGTGGCATTTCGCGCGACATGCCCAGCTGACAGGCGGCTACCGGCACTTCATAGAGCAGTTCACCGACGCGCAGCTGTATCACGATTACACGTTCCCCACCCTGATTCCGGCGACCCCGCACCATGCTCCGACTTCGGCGAACATCGGTAAGGTGAGCGTTTCCTATCAGTACCTGCTGGACCAGTACGTCTACGCGCTGTGGTCGCAGGGTTTCCGTCGCGGTGGAGCGAATTCGGTGCCGCTCAGCGGCCCGTTCCGGGAAAGTCCGCTGCTCAGGGTCTACGTGCCGGACCGTACGAACAACTACGAGATCGGGCTCAAGGGACAGTTCGCGAACGGGCTCAGCTACGCGTTCGACCTGTTCGAGGTCAAATGGGACAAGCCGCAGATATCGTCGAGCCTGCCGGACGGCAACCTCGCGGTGTACAATGCCAACACGGCCGAATCGAAGGGTTTCGAGCTGGAGACTTCCGGTCCGCTCTTCCTGCGCGGCCTGACCTACAACTTCGGGGTCACGTACGCCGACGCCAAGCTGACGAGCGGCTTCTCGCTCCCGGCGAACAACGGCTTCGGCACGATCGTTCCAGGAGAGCTCACGGGCAAGTCGGGCGAGCGGTTGCCGGGCAGTCCCAAGACCAGCATCACGGCGGCCGTCGACTATCAGCGCATGCTGGTTCCGGGCTACGCGCTGTCGCTGTCCCTGAACGGCAGTTATCGCAGCTCCGTCGTCATGGCGCTGACGGCCGCCGAGGGCACGACGAGCATCCAGAGATCCTCGAGCTACCTGGTGATGAACGCCTCCGCCTCGCTGGGCCATTACCCGTGGCGTGCGACGGTGTACGTCACCAACTTGGCCAACAAGCGCGAGATTATCGCTCCCCCGACCTTGTTCGCGTTCGACAACCTGACGAACGACTACATCGTGAACCAGCCCCGCGTGATGGGCGTGCGGCTCGCGTACAGGTTCTGATGCACGCTCAGGCGCCGGCCGGCAGGGCAACCTGCCGGCGGCGCAGCTGCGCAATCAGCGGGGCGAGATGGGCGTGGTAGTGGCGCCAGCGACCCGAGGAGGTGCCGTAAATCGGGCGCCGAATCTGCGCAGCGCTGGCGGTGAGGGAGACCGCGGCGTTTCTTTCGACCGCGATCGCCTCATCGCTCCAGACCAGGCCGCAGAAGCGCGCGGCCGCGCAAGCCGTGCCGATCGGATCGCTCACCAGCGACTCGTAGCGCACTTCATGGATGGCCTCGCCCAGCGTGGCTCGCCAGTGCGCCACGAGCCGCGCGTAGGCCGCATAGTAGCGGGCCAGATCCCCGAAATCGTAACTGAAAGGATAAGCCTCGCCGAACAGCGTCCGGTACATCGCGAAGCAGCTGTCGAGCGGGTCGCGGCTCACGAGGAGGAGCTTTGCCTGCGGCATAGCGCGATGGATGGCGCCGAGGTACAGGTAATTCATCGGCAGCTTCTCGAGGATGCTGCCGCCGCGGCCGGCCCCGGCGAGCTGCGCGTAGCGGGCCGCGACGGCGCGCGGGTCGGCCGCCGCAGCGTGCGCGAACACATCGCCCTGCGGTCCGATTCCCGCACCAGCCTGCCGGGGGTGCCCGCCGAGCAGCGCATGAGCGAAGTGCTCGGTTTCCCCGTTGGAGCGCACGCCGGGGAGATTGGTGAGAATGCGCTCGAGCAGCGTGGTGCCGGATCGGGGCAGCCCGACGATGAAAATGAACCGTCCGGAATCTCCGCCGTCGCCGCGGGCCGCCGGGCCAGGCAGCCCAAACACTTCCGCGATGCGCCGCAGCTTGCGCTCATCGACTCCCACGTCGTAGCCCATGTGGCGCCGGCGGGTGGCGGCGGCCTCGGCGAACCATCGAAATGCCTCATCGAACTGCTGCAGGTCATTGAGCTCCTTGCCCAGGGCATAGCCCAGAAACACCCGCGCGCGCTCTTCGAGGTCCGGCCGGCCGAGCAGGGCACGCAGCTCCGCCACGTGATTGGCCGCGGGGGCTTGAACCCTGAGTTCCGAGCGCAGCAAGTAGCTGCGGTATTCCGTGGCATCGAGGGCGATCGCCCGATCGCAGGCGGCTTCCGCCTGCGCGAGCCTGCCGAAGCTGCGCTCGCTGGAGGCGAGGTTGTACCAATGCCGGGGCGAATCCGGCGCGAGCTGCGCTGCGCGCCGATACAGATCGTTCGCGCGCGCGTGCTCACCGAGGTGCAGCGAGACGTAAGCCAGCGCGTCGCAGGCGTCGGCGCCGGCCGGCTCGAGCCGCAGCGCATGATCGATGACCGCATCCGCCTCCGAAGCGCGGCCCATGCGTATCAGGATCGTCGCCAACAGGCCGTGCGCGGACGTGCAAATGCGGGTGTCCGCAACGGCCCGCTCAGCGAGGACCAGCGCCTCCGCCAGGCGCCCGGCACGCATCAGGCGGAATGCCGCGAAATCGGGTGTTGTGGGAGGCATACTCAATCCATGCGGAGCTTGCGGCTTTATACCGCGCGCCCATGCGGGGGTCGAGACTGTCCCGAGGCGGCCGAGCCGGGCGCACGCGAAAAATCTGATTTCCTAGCATCCGCGCGCGATCCGCAAGACCACACCCCCGAGCCCGCGCTATGGTCCGAAGCGCGCCGTCCGGGCCACCCAGGTAACCACGCGTGACATCGATCGATCCGCTGCTTCAGCCCTATCAATTGAAGCACCTCACGCTGCGCAATCGGATCATGACAACGGCGCACGAGCCGGCCTACCCGGAGGAGGGCATGCCGAAGGCGCGCTACCGCGCCTACCATATCGAGCGCGCCAAAGGGGGCATCGCCCTCACCATGACCGCCGGGTCCGCGGCGGTCTCGCGCGACAGCCCGCCGGCTTTCAACAACATCCTGCTCTACAAGGACGAGGTGGTACGGTGGATGAAGGAGTTGGCGGACGCCTGTCACGAGCACGGTGCCGCGGTGATGGTGCAGATCACGCATCTCGGCCGCCGCACCCGCTGGGACCGCGATTTCTGGCTGCCCGTGGTCTCACCGTCGCACCGCAAGGAGGCCGCCCACCGCGCCTTCCCCAAGAAGATCGAGGACTGGGATATCCGGCGCATCGTGGCGGATTTCTCCGATGCCGCCGAGCGCATGCAGGCCGCGGGCCTCGACGGCATCGAGCTCGAGGCCTACGGTCACCTCATCGACCAGTTCTGGTCGCCGCTGACCAATGAGCTTGGCACGCCCTACGGCGGCTCGCTCGAGAACCGCATGCGCTTCACCTTCGAGGTGCTCGGCGCGATTCGCGAGCGCGTGGGTCCCGGGTTCATCGTCGGGATCCGCTGCACGGCTGATGAGCTGCTCGCCGGCGGCCTGACACGCGAAGATGGCCTGGAGATTTGCCGCCGTCTCAAGGCGAGCGGCATGGTCGATTTCCTTGACATCATCCGCGGCCACATCGACACCGACGCCGGCCTGACGGACGTGATCCCCATCCAGGGCATGCCGAGCGCGCCGCATCTGGACTTCGCGGGTGAGATCCGCGCGGCCATCGGTCTGCCGACCTTCCATGCGGGACGCATACAAGATGTCGCCACGGCGAGGCACGCCATCGCCTCGGGCAAATTGGATATGGTGGGTCTGACCCGCGCGCACATCGCCGATCCGCACATCGTGCGCAAGCTCATCGGCGGGCGTGAACAGGACATCCGGCCCTGTGTGGGCGCCAACTACTGCCTCGACCGGATCTACCAGGGCGGATCGGCCTACTGCATTCACAATGCCGCCACGGGCCGGGAGCTCGCGATGCCTCATGAGATCGAGCCGGCCCCGGCCAGGCGCAGGATCGTCATCGTCGGCGCCGGCCCCGGCGGGCTCGAAGCGGCGCGGGTCGCGGCCGAGCGGGGCCTCGATGTGCTCGTGCTGGAGGCAGCCTCCGAGCCCGGCGGCCAGGTCAGGCTGACCTCCCGCAGCCGGCGCCGCCGGGAGATGATGGGCATCATCGAGTGGCGCATGGCACAGTGCATGGCGCGCGGGGTCAGGTTTCACTTCGAGACGTGGGCGGAGGCCGAGGATGTCGTGGCCCACTCGCCGCAGGTCGTCGTGGTGGCTACCGGAGGCCTGCCCGATGTCGAGGCGCTGGAATCGGGCAACGAGCTGGCCGTCTCCTGCTGGGACATCATTTCCGGGAGCGTCAAGCCGTGCTCGAACGTGCTGCTCTTCGATGACGTCGGCGATCACGCCGGCCTGCAGGCGGCCGAGATCATCGCCGCGAGCGGCGCGAAGCTCGAATTCATGACGCCGGACCGCTGTTTCGCGCCGGAAGTCATGGGCATGAATCTCGTTCCCTATATGCGCAGCCTGCAGTCACTCGACGTCACCTTCACGGTCGCGTTCCGCCTGCAGCGCATCGAGCGCGGCGGTGAAGGGCTGATCGCCGTGGTGGGAAGCGATTACGGCGGCGTGCGCAAGCGGCGGCGGGTCGAGCAGGTCGTGGTCAACCACGGGACGATTCCCAACGAAGAGTTGTATTTTGCACTCAAGCCCCAGTCCGCGAACCTCGGGGAGATTGACTATGACCGGCTGCTCACCGGGCTGCCCCAGACCGCCCGCCCCAATCCGCGCGGGAGCTTCCAGCTCTTTCGCATCGGCGATGCGGTGGCCTCGCGCAACACCCATGCGGCGATCTATGATGCCCTGAGACTGGTCAAGGATCTTTGAGGCCGGCCGGCCGGCCGCCGCGCGACCGCGGCCCTTTCCCCGATTCGCACACCCTTCGCGCATCCCCCACGAGCAGAGTCTACAGTGTCAGATACCGCCACAACACCATCGCCCCTGCCACGTCGCACCGCCGTCGCGGCCGCCGGACTGGCCATGGTGGTGGTCGGCGCGAGCATGTTCAATATCCTGCCGCTGATCACCGCGGGCGCGGCGGACAAACTGGGATTCTCGGCGCAGCAGGCGGGGTTCATGGCATCGGTGCTGACCGTCGCCTCCGGCCTGAGCGCCCTGTTGGCCGGGCTTTGGGTCCGCTCCCTGTCCTGGCCCCGCTCGGCGGCGGCCGCGCTCGGCGGCATGTTTCTTTGTCTGCTCATCGCCCTGCGCGCGCGCGGCTACTGGGAATTCGTCTCGATGCTGGCAGCCGCGGCCTTTTTCGCGAGCGCCGCCTTCTCTCTCGGCATGACGATCGTCTCCGATCGCCACGAGTCCGCGCGCGGCTTCGGCGTGGCGGTCTCCGCCCAGGCGGCGTATCAGATCGCCGCACTGTGGGCGGGGCCGTTGCTGCTGCGTCTATCGGGACTGAACGGTGTCCTGTTCCTGCTGGCGATTCCGGCGGCGCTCGCGATCGCGCTGACGCCGCTGCTGCCCGCGCGGGGCCGTGCCGTGGCGAGCGCGGCGCGCGGCGGCTTGCTGCTGCGGCCGGCGATGCTGCTCGCGTTTGCCGGCTTCACCCTGTTCTTCGTGGGCGCTGGAGCGTATTGGACGTACGTCGAGCTGATGGGACAGGCTCGAGGCATCGCCAGCCCGATCATCGCCGATTGCGTCGCCCTGAGCGTGGCGGCCGGGATTCCCGGCGGACTGCTCGCCTCGGCGCAGGGAAACCGTTTCGGGAGCCTCTGGCCGCTGGTCTTCGCCACCGCTTTGATCCTGATCGGCGCGTTCTTTCTGGGCGGGGCGGGCGGCGCCGTGGACTTCGGTGCGGCAGGGGTCCTCTACTACTTCGCCTGGTGCTATTCGCTGGCGTATCAATTCACCCTCGTCAACACCGTCGATGCCACCGGCCGGGCCGTGGCGCTCACGGGCGCGTGCGCGTTTTTCGGCTCGGCGGCTGGAGCGGCGTTGGCGGCCGCTTTCGTGACGCCCGAGGACTATCGGGCCGTGGTGTGGATTGTCGTGCTGGCGACCTGTCTTAGCGTCGTTGCGTATGCGTTTGCATCGGTGCTGTACGAGCGCACGGGGAGCGCCCGGGACGACAACCTCCCCGGCGTCGGTGGTGTCATGACAAACACTCCGGCGCGGCGCGAACCCCCGCACCCTTTCTGACTCGCATGCGGTCCGTGCGTAATCGATCCAGCGGCAAGCCGGCGTGCAACAGACGGTAGAGCGCCTGTCGATCCGCCCGCAACTCACGGCTGCCGCGGTGGTGGGGCTGGCCCTGGTGGTCATCGGCGCCAGCATGTTCAATATTCTGCCGCCGATCACCGTGGGCGCCGCCGACAAGCTGGGCTTCTCTGCCGGGCAGGTGGGGGTCATGTCCTCGGTCCTGACCATGACTTCCGGCGCCAGCTTCGTGCTGGCCGGACTGTGGGTGAGGTCGGTGTCCTGGCCGCGCGCGGCGGCGGCGGCGGAGCGTGATTGAACCCTTCAGAGGAGGCGACTATGCCGGTGCACGTTGAGGAACATGTGTGGATCACGCTGAGCGACGGCTGTCGCCTCGGGGCGCGGCTGTGGATTCCGGACACCGCGTTCCAGGATCCGGTCCCCGCGGTGCTCGAGTACATTCCGTATCGCAAGCGCGATGGAACACGCATGCGCGATGAGCCCATGCATGGGTATTTCGCCGAGCACGGCTACGCGGCCGTGCGCGTCGACATGCGCGGCTCGGGCGAATCCGACGGCCACCTTGCCGACGAGTACCTGAAGCAGGAGCAGGATGACGCGCTGGAGGTCATTGCCTGGATCGCCAGCCAGCCTTGGTGCAGTGGCGCGGTGGGCATGCAAGGCAAGTCGTGGGGCGGGTTCAACGCGCTGCAGATCGCCGCCCGCCGCCCTCCGGCGCTCAAGGCAATCATCACGACGTTCTCGACGGACCATCGCTACGCCGACGACATCCATTACATGGGCGGCTGCCTGCTCAACGACAATCTGTGGTGGGGCAGCATCATGATCGCCTACCAGAGCCATCCGCTCGACCCGCGGATCGTCGGCGCCGGCTGGCGGGAACGGTGGATCGAGCGGATCGAGCGGCTGCCGTTCTTTCCGGCGCTGTGGCTCGCTCACCAACGCTACGACGAGTACTGGAAGCACGGCTCGGTGTGCGAGGATTTCGGGGCGATCGAGTGCCCGGTGCTGGCCATCGGCGGCTGGTCGGATGCCTACACGAACGCCGTGCCCCGGCTGTTGCAGGGGCTGAAGGTTCCGCGGCTCGGCATCATCGGCCCCTGGGGGCATATCTACCCGCATGACGGCTCGCCCGGGCCCGCGATCGGCTACCTGCAGGAAGCGGTGCGCTGGTGGGACCAATGGCTCAAAGGCCGCGACACCGGAATCATGAACGAGCCGATGCTGCGAGCTTACCTGGAGGATCCCGTCCCGCCGGAGGGCACCCGCACCTTCATACCCGGCCGCTGGGTCGGCGAGCCGGCGTACCCGTCCCCGAATATCCAGCCGCGGCGCTTGTATTTGCGCGCGGATCGAAGCCTCGGCGAGCAGGCCGATGCGCGTGGCCGAATCCTCACCGTCCGTTCACCCCAGAGTCACGGCAGGTCGGCGGGCGAGTGGATGGCGACCGGCTGTCCGGGGGAGCAGCCGACCGACCAGCGGCTCGATGACGGCGGTGCCCTGACATTCGACTCCGAGCCCCTTGATGAGCAAGTGTGCGTTCTCGGTGCGCCGGTGCTGCATTTGCAGGTCGCGGCCGATGCGTCCGTCGCACAGCTCTCGGTACGGCTTTGCGACATCGCGCCGGACGATCGCGTCACTCGCGTCAGTTACCAGGTGCTCAATCTCACTCATCGGGACAGTCACGAAATTCCTTCGGCCCTGGAGCCGGGGCGCTTCTACGAGGTCACCGTGGCTTTGAACGCGTGCGGCCATCGATTTCCCCCGGGGCATCGCATCAGAGTGTCGATCGGGACCGCCTATTGGCCGATCATCTGGCCCGCCCCCTACCCGGCTGCGATCTCGGTCGACACTGCGGCAAGCACCCTCGAACTGCCCGTGCGCCAGGACAATCGGGGTCCGCAGGTCTCATTCGAGCCTCCCGCGCACGGCCCGAAGACGCCGGTCACCGTGATCGATCCCGGCATCGTTCGCCGCCTCAGCATCCAGAATCCCGTCACTGGGGAGGCGACGTACATCACCGAAGGCATCGGTGGCCTGTTCGGCGAAGGAATCCTGCGCTTCGATGAGATTGATGTTCAGGTGGCGCACACTCTGAAGCGCGAATTGACGATCAAGGACGACGATCCGCTGTCGGCGCGTTACGTACTGACGCAAACCTACGAGATGGGGCGCGAAGGATGGCGGACCGTGGTCGACACCTGGACGCAGATGCGCAGCGACCAGGACAATTTCTATCTTGCCGGCACCCTGGTCGCCCGGCTCAATGGAGAGCAGGTGGCCGAGCGGCAGTGGGACGTGACGATCGCGCGCGATTTCATGTGAGAGCGAAGGATCGGCGCGTTGCGCGTCTGATGAGACCCCGCGCACTCGTGCGAGCACGCGGGGTCTCATCATGCCGAGCTGCATCGGCAGCGGGGCTTTGGCATGCATCGGGGATGCACGCTCTTCGGCCAATGGCCCGGCTGAAGGTCTGGGTCTTGCGGCGCCCGCTCTGAACCCTGCCAGTCCCTCCGCGCTGGCCGACGGCGCGCCCCGCACGCGCCAGGTGAGCGCGATGCACCTCAATCGGCCTCGGCGCGCGGCTCCCGCGATTGATCTGCGGTCTGCGGCCCCTCTAAATAGGATGATCGCAGTCGTTGCGAGAGCTGGCGGATGCATGAAGAGGACCTGAAACTGGTAGGCCGATTGATGTCGCGGGAGCACGCGGCATTTCAGGCGTTTTTCGACGATTACTTCCCCCGGCTGTTCCGTTTCGCGCTGCGGCGCGTCAATGACGATCAGGAGGCCGCGCGCGACATCTCGGCGATCTGGCGGGACGGACGATCGCCATGTGGGGGCTTGCGTTCAAACCAAACACCGACGACATGCGGGAGGCGCCGAGCCGGGTGCTGCTCGAGCATCTGTGGGCTGCCGGCGCACGCGTGCGTGCTTACGATCCGGTCGCGATGCGCGAGGCGCGACGCGTGTACGGCGAGCGCGACGAGTTCACGCTGTGCGCTTCGGCGCTGCAGGCGCTCGAGGGCGCCGACGCGCTCGCGATTGTCACCGAGTGGGCGGAATTCCGCAGTCCCGATCTCGCGCTGATGCGACCGATGCTGCGTGCGCCGGTGATCTTCGACGGCCGCAACCTGTATGACCCGGTGCAGCTCGAGGCCCTCGGCTGGCGGTATTACGCCATCGGGCGTGGCGCGGCGGCGGGCTCCCTTGCGCTCGAGGCCGCCGACCCCGCGATTGCTTGCGGTGCCGGACGTGTCGTCGCCGCGGCCTGACGTCTCCGGGCGGCCATGAGACCCGCGGACTAGGTGAGCGGCTCGCGGCTGCGGTCGATCATCAGGTACAGCGCGCCGAACGACAGCAACGCGCACAGGGCCATGTAGCCGGCGCCGGCCAGCTTGCCGAACGGGGCGATCAGCGCCGTGGCGATCAGCGGCGCGGTGCCGCCGCCGAAGCCGAGCCCGATATTGAAGGCCACCGAGTAGCCGGACACCCGGTAACGCGAGGAGAACAGCTCCGCGAGCATGGCGGGCGCGGTGCCCTCGACGAGGAACAGCAGCACGATCAGACTGCCCTGCGCCACGCCGAATCGCACCACGCTCCCCCCGGCCATCTCGAAGAACACCACCGAGGTCAGGCACACCAGCGCGAACACCGCCAGCAGCAGCGCGCGGCGCCGGATGAAACGGTCCGTCAGCCAGCCCGACAGCGGCACCAGCGCCAGCGCCGCGAGCTGCAACGCCGAGTTGATCGTCAGCGCGACACCGGCATCGATGCCGCCGAACTTGCTGGCGAACGTCGGCAGGAACACCAGCGTCAGATAGTTGAGGACCCCGTAGCCCCAGGTGAAGACCATCGCCAGGGCCATCGCCTGCGGGGCTTCCTTGAACGCCTGCTTCAGAGGCAGCTCGCGCTGCGCCGCCGCGCTGCGATCCGGCTCGTAGCCGCTTCGAGTCAACTGCCTGCGGAACACCCAGGCGGCGGCGGCCAGCACCCCGCCGGCGAGGAACGGCAACCGCCAGATCCAGGGGGCTTCGGCGTGGCGACCCAGCAGAATGACGGTGGCGGCGGCGAGCGCCGAGGACAGGATGTAGCCGGCCTCGGAGCCGATGTTGGCGAAGCTGCCGGCGAACCCGCGCCAGCGCGGCGGGGAGGTCTCGATCAGGTAGGACACCGAGCCGGTAAACTCCCCGCCGACAGAGAGGCCCTGGAACAGACGTACCACCACCAGCAGCACCGGCGCCCACACGCCGATCTGCTGGTAGGTCGGCAGCACCCCGATCAAGGTCGTCGCCAGTCCCATCATGATCACCGACAGCAGCATCACCGCGCGCCGGCCGATCCGATCGCCGATGTGTCCGAGCACCACGCCGCCGATCGGGCGCATGGCGAAGCCGATCGCGAATCCGCCATAGGCGCCGAGGAGCGAGGCGATCGGGTTGGAGGAGGGAAAGAAATGCGCGCCGATCAGCGGTGCGAGAAAGCCGTAGAGCCCGAAGTCGTACCATTCGAGCACGTTGCCGATCATGCCCGCGCCGAGGCACTTCGCGGAGAGGGACTCGATCTGGTTGAGCTCCGAGACCTCCGGCCCCCCGTATTCAGCTTCTTTTGGCAATGGTTCTCCCGCCGGGTTTCGGTTCGAGGTCAATCCTGCCTCGATTTCGCCCGCCTGGCCAGCCATTTCACCCCATCAGGGCTCGTCGTCGCCGATCTCCTCGCGGCGGCGCGCGACGTATTCCTCCAGAGCCTCGCGGGTCGAAGGCGCAAGCGGCGGCTCCTCGTACTCCGCGAGCGCGCGCTTCCAGATGCCGGTGGCGCGCTCCAGCGCGTCCTGGGCGCCGCCCGCGAGCCAGCTCTCGTAGTTTTGCCAATTCGACAGCAGCGGCTGATAGAAGGCGTGCTGGTAGCGCTCGAGGGTGTGCGGCTCGCCGAAGAAGTGGCCCCCGGGGTTCACTCCGCTCACGGCCTCGAAACCGAGCTCGGCCTCGTCGACGGGGATCGGCTTCAAGAGCTCGACCATCATCTGCAGCATCTCGACATCGAGCACCAGTTTCTCGAACGAGGCGGTGAGTCCGCCTTCCTGCCATCCGGCGGCGTGGTAGACGAGGTTCGCGCCGCCGAGCATCGACCCCCACAGCGACATTTCGGTCTCGTAGACCCCCTGCGCGTCGGCGGCGTTGGAGGCGCTGGCGTTGGAGGTGCGGTAGGGCAGGCCGTAGCGGCGGGCGAGCTGGCCGCTCGCGATGTTGGCTTTGGTGTGCTCGGGCGTGCCGAAGGCCGGCGCGCCCGAGCGCAGATCGACGTTCGAGGTGAACGCGCCGTACATGACCGGGCTGCCGGGCCGCACGGCCTGGGTGAGGACCACGCCGAACAGCGCCTCGGCGTTCTGTTGCGCCAGCGCCGCCGCCAGCGACACCGGCGCCATCGCCCCCATGAGGGTGAAGGGCGTGATGACCACCGGCTGGCCGTGGGTTGCCATCGCGATCAGCCCCTCGGCCATGGCGTCGTCGAAACGGCGCGGACTGTTGACCGAGATGATGGTGATGACCCCGGGGCTCGCGGCCATCTGCTCGAGCGTCACGCCGCGGGCGATGGCCATCATCCGAATCCCATCGAGCGCGCGGCCGGCGCCGATGGCGGTGCAGTGGTAGGCCCGGTCCGAAAGCGTGAGGTTGGCTAGATAGGTGTCGAGGTGGCGGGAGTTCGCCGGCAGCTCGACGGGCGCGCAGACCTGATTGCCGATCAGGTGAATGGTGTTGAAGTACTGGGCGAGGCGGATGAAATCGCAGTAGTCGCGCAAGTTGCCCGTGCGGCGGCCGCGCTCGCGGTCGTGCACGTTAGGCGGCCCGGCCACCAGGCCGAAGTTGACATGGTTACCGCCGAAGGTCAGCCGGCGCTGCGGGTTGCGCGGCGTGAGCGTGAAGGAGCGCGGTGCGCTCGCGAGCGCCTGTTGCACCAAGCCGCGATCGACCCGGACCGTTTCGGCCGTCTCGTCCACCTGCGCGCCCGCAGCGCGCATGAGGCTGCGCGCGTGCGGCGAGCGCAGCTCCATCCCGAGCTCCTCGAGAATCCGCATGGACGTGAGGTGTATGGCCTCGAGCTGCTCGGCCGTGAGCACCTGCCACGGGGCAAATGGATTGCTCACCTCCTGCCAGGGGATCTGGGGCAGCCGTCCGCCCGCGCTGCGGCGGGCTCTGGTGCCTTCGCGTCGTCGGTGTGTCTGCAAGGGCGGGCGCTCGCTGAGTCTTTGAATCAAGGATCCGGTGCACGGGCGGACGGCGTTTACGGAAATGCGACACAAGCGTTCGCTCACCCGACGGGTTCCGCGATGCCCGGCCGCGGCGAACCGCCGCTGCAGGCCACCCGGCGCTTGCCGGACGGGCCCGGCGAACACGTCGTGTAATGCGCTCAAGATGTCGGGTTTGCGAATTTGACGGGCGGGCGCCGGGCAATACTTTGCCTACTGCGTTAGTTGGACACGCGACAGTACATGAACCCGCCGGGCAGCAGGTCCCTCGCTCCAGATCCCGCTTCGGTCACTGGCAAGGCGCCGCCCATCGGCGAGGCGACCGATCTGCTCGTGATCGGCGCCGGGCCGGCCGGAGTGGCGGCTGCGCTCGCGGCCGCGGGCCGCGGCGTGCAGGTCACGCTGGTGGACGAAAACCCCGTTCCGCTGAGCACCATGGGCGAGGAGGTGCCGCTGCATTTCGGCGGCCGGATGGCCGCGACCGTGGCCAACCGCAACGCAATGCTCGAGGCGGTCCTCGAGGCCAGCCCGCAGCTCGCCGAAGCCGTGGATGCCGGCATCGACGTGCGGCTCGGCACGGCGGCATGGGGGCTGTTTCCTCGACGTCTCACGACCAATTGGATCGGCGGCCACGTCGCCGGACTCGCCGATGCGGAGCGGGCCTACCTGCTCGGGTTCAAACAGGCCATCGTCGCCTGCGGCCGCCGCGACATGGGCCTGGCCTTCGAGGGCTGGGAGCGTCCGGGGGTCATGGGCGCCGCCGCTGCCTACCGGCTCGCAACGACCTACGGTGCGCTCGATGCGCGTACGGCCGTGCTGATGGGCGGCGGCACGGAGGCGCTTCAGATCGCCGATGCGCTGACGGAACGGGGCGTGCGGATCACCGCCATCATCGAGCAGGCCGAGACTGCCGGCGGCCCGCCGCAGCTGCTGGCGCGCCTCACCGCCAAGGGCGCCCGCCTGTTCACCCGCCACGTCATCCAGCAGGCGGTCGGCGATGCCAATGGCGTGACCGCGGTCAGGCTCGCGGCCGTCGATGAGCGCGGGCGCCGTACGGGAGAGGCGCTCGAGGCCCTCGAATGCGACACCGTCCTGTTGGGCGTGGGAGCGGTTCCGGCGATCGAGCTGATCGAGGCCGGCGGCTGTGCGGTCGCTTTCCAGCCGCAGCGGGGCGGGCACGTCCCCTTGCTCGACCGTTCGCAGCGGACCTCGCTGCCGTACGTGTACGCGGCCGGCGATTGCGCCGGTATCTGGCCGTCAAAGTCGCTCAGCGAGGCCGTGGGCCGCCTCGAGGGCGTCATCGCGGCCCGCGCAGCCCTCGAGGCGCTCGGTGTCCCGTGTGAGGGGAGGACCGAGGAGCCGCCGGCGCCGGAGCCGGCCCGCGATGTCGCACTGGAGCGCCTGGCCTGGGTACGGGCCGCGATCCTCGAGGCACCCGGGCAATCGTGGGTGTGCCAGTGTGAGGAGGTGAGCTGCGGCGACATCCTCTCGCTGCGACCGCCGCGCTATCTCGGCGGGCCGCCGGGGCGGGAGTCCCATGCGCTGCGGGGCGTCGCGACGCTCGAGGGGCCCGCGCCCCATCCCGATGCGGTCAAGCGCCTGACCCGGGCGGGCATGGGGTGCTGCCAGGGCCGGCGTTGCCGCGAGCAGATCGCCGCACTTCTGGCGCTCGCCTGCGACCGGCCGCTCGCGGAGGTGCCGCTCGCCACGTACCGTCCGCCCGTGCGGCCCGTGCGGCTCGATCAGCTGGCCGACTTGCCCGAGGCGCCGGCCATGGCCGAGCACTGGGAAAGCTGGTTTGGCATCCCGACGCAATGGCTGCCGTTCTGGCGCGTTCCGCCTGCGTACACGGCCGCGACTCGCCCCGCCACCGAGGAGCCGGAGGCCGGGGAATGAGCAACGGCAACGGTGGGGGCGCCTCGGTCATCGTCATCGGCGGGGGAGTCACCGGATTGAGCGCGGCGTGGTGGCTCGCCCGCGACGGCAACGATGTGCTGGTCATCGAGGCCGGGGCGATCGGCTGGGCGGCCTCGGGCCGCAACGGAGGCGGCTGCTCACATCATCACAGCCCGCTGTTCCGGGAGGAGCAGCGCCTTTGGCCCATGCTGGACGAGCTGCTCGGCTATCCGACGGAATTCCGGCCCAACCGGATCCGCATCGCGCTCGATGAGCGGCAGTTCCGGCTCTATCGGCGTGCGCTCGAGAACGGCGCGCGCCAGGGGTTTCGCACCGATGTGTTGGATCCAAAACAGGTCAGCGAACTCGTGCCGTTCGCCGGCGAGGCCTACGGCGGCTACTTCTACCACTTCGGCGGCCACGCGAACCCGCATCGTACGGTCCAGGCATACGCCTGGGCACTGCGGGATCACGGCGGACGAGTCCTGCAGCACACGCCGGTCGTGGGCTTCGACACGCACGGCAACCGGGTGGTCGGCGTAAAGACCGCCCGGGGCGTTTTCGCCTGCGATCACCTGGTCATCGCCGCCGGGCCCGCCACGGGTGCGCTCGCCGCGCAGCTCGGCGTCTCCGTGCCGCTCATGAGCGCGCGGGCCGAGATGATCGTGACCGAGCCCCTGGCGCTCATGCCAATCGGTGGGGTCGACGGCAACGGTCTGTACGGTCGCCAGACCCTGCGTGGGAACCTCGCCTACGGCGGGGGGCCGCACGAATGGGTCGAGCTGGAGGACACGGGCGAGCGTGCCCACTCCACGGTGCTCCAGGGCAGCATCGCTCGGCGATTGCGCCAGCTGTTGCCGAAGGCGGCCCATGCCCGCGTGATCCGCAGCTGGGCGGGATTCATCGAGAATACCCCGGACGGACGCCCGGTCATCGATCGTCCGGCGAGCCTCGAGAACCTCACGATCGCGACGCTCTCGAGCGTCGGGTTCGGGCTCTCGCCGGCCGCGGGCCGGGCCGTACGCGACCTGGTGCTGAGCGGCACGTGCGAATTCGCCGATTTGTCAACGCTGAGACTGGGCCGTTTTGCGGGGCTGGAGCCGGGATGGCGAGCGCTGCAGGGTTGGTTGCCCGCCGCCTCGGGCGGAGAATAGGCGCTGCTCCTGGGTTGGCGGAATACCATATGCGCGCTTATAGGCGTTGCTGAAATGCGAAGGGGAAGCGAAGCCGCACTCGAGTGCGATCATGCGCAGCGGGCTCGCGGTGCTGCGCAGCAGCGTTCGCGCTCTCGCCAGGCGCAGGCCCAGATAGAACCCCTTCGGCGAGGCGGCAAGGTACTTGCGGAACAGCCGCTCGATCTGCCGGGCCGAGAGGTGTGCCCGGCGGGCGATTTCCTCCATGTCGAGCGGCTCATCGAGCGAGCCTTCCATGAGTCGCACGGCCGCGACGAGCTTCGGATTCCGGATGCCGTAGCGGGTGCGCAGGTCGAGCCGCTGGTGCTCCTCGCGGGCGCGGATGTGCGGGTGGATGAACTGCTCGGCGACCCCGAGGGCGAGCTCGGTTCCGCCCACGGTGGCGACGAAGTGCAGCATCATGTCGAGCGCGGCCGTTCCGCCGGAGCAGGTGAACACCTCCCCGTCGATGACGTACAGCTCCTGCGTCAGGTTGAGTTCCGGGTGCCGGGCGCGCAGGTCCTCGGCGTATTCCCAGTGCACCGTGCAGCGTCTGCCGGCGAGCAGTCCCGCATCGGCGAGCAGGAACGAGCCGCTGCTGATGGCCCCCACCATCGTGCCGTGGCAGACCAGCCGGCGCAGGTGGTGCAGGACCAGCGGATCGCGTTTCACCTGGTGCGCGGCTTCCATGCCGGCGCACACGACCAGCATGTCGATCTTACCAACCGCGGCGATCGCCGCCTGGGTCGCCACGGGGATGCCGTTGCTCGCCATGACGGGCGCTCCATCGGCCGAGACCAGCTGCCAGGTGAACAGCTGCCGCTCGCTCAGGCGGTTGGCCGCGCGCAGCGGCTCGATTGCCGCGGCAAAGGCCATCATGGAGAATTCCGGGGCCAGGAAGAACGCTATGCGAACCGGGTTGTCAGAAGATCTGATTGCCATCGAAGCCGCTCGCGGGCGGTAGGTTGCGAGCGGAAATGTACCACACGGCCAATGATCAATACGACGAAAGGCCAGCCATGCCCGAGCTCGGTGTGTCGGATTCGCCGATTGCCAACGAGGCTTTTTCTCCGGAGCACGATGCCGATACGGCGCCGGAGTTCTCCGGGACGCTGCGCATCGCGCCGGCGCGCATGCGTCTGCTGCCCGAAGTGCAGCACCTGAAGCCCGACGGCCACGGCGATGCGGGGCTCTTTCCGGGCCTGACGCTGGAGTTCGTCACGGCCGACGGCGTGCTCGTGCCGCTGCAGCGCGGGCAGATGGTCCGGGAAAGCAATCCCGGGCGCACGCCTAGTTTCTGGTGCGTCATTCCTCAGTTCGGGCGGGTCTGGCGCAGCCGGGCCGATGGGGAGTGGTCGAGCGCCGCGTTTCCGCTGATGCTTGTCAGCAACTGCGACACCCACGCGCACCAGGGGCTTGCGAAATTCAAATACAAGGGCCGCGAGGTGAGCGAGCTGCAGTTCCAGTTCGTGCAGCAGACCGCGCCGTACCTCCTGAAGCAGCACTTCGTGGCATGGGGAACCGCCGAGACCCGCTGGGTGGAGCCGCGGACCGTCGATACGGCGGCGCAGCGCGCCCAGGCGCTCGCCGAGCTCGGGCGGCGGCTGCCGCACAGGCCCCTGAACGATCTCGCCCGGGAGTTTCAGCGCGGGCGGCTCAACGAGTTCGGCGCACCGGTGCGCGAGCAGTGGCGGGTTCAGACGGGGCTGGTCCGGGACGGCACGCTGTATTACCAGGAGGCGCACACCCCGTACGGGAACTACCCCTATCCGCTGGAGATGCGTTTCGGGGTCCGCTCGATCCACAAGGGCATCGCGGTGCCGCTCGCACTGCTGCGTCTCGCGCAGCTCTACGGGCCCTACGTTCTGGCGCTGAAGGTCGGCGATTACGTGGAAGGCCTGGACGCGAAGTACCGCCGTGCCCGCTTCATCGATGTCGCCAACATGGCGAGCGGCTTCGGCGGGGCGGGCAGCTGGAAGACCCATCCGAACGATCCGCAGGACGGTTATCTCGACGGCCAATACCACGAGTGGATGGCGGCGCGCTCCCACGCGGAGAAGCTTCGCCAGATCAGCCTGACCGACCAGCCCTATCCCTGGGAGCCGGGCACGGTGGTGCGCTACCGTGACCAGGACTACTACCTGCTCGGCGCCGCCCTGGACCGGTTCCTGAAGTCCGTGCGCGGGCCGCAGGCGGACATCTGGGACATGTTGAGAACCGAAGTGCTCAGGCCCATCGGCATCCCCCATGCGCCCATCGTGAGGACGCGCGAGCCCGACGGGCGGCGCGGCATCTCCTGGTTCCATGCCGGCTTCTACCCGCTGCTCGATGACCTGGGCAAGATCGCGCTCCTTTACCAGAACCGCGGCGCCGCCGGCTCGCGCCAGATCCTGCACCGGGGGCTGACCGAGGAGCTGTTGAGCGCTCGGGATGCGCTGGTGCAGGGCGGGGATGCCTCGCTGGGGCCGGCGGGGACGGAGCGGGGGCCCAAGACCGGCGATCTGTACAAAATGGGCTTTCACTTCACGCCCTACGTGGGCGCGGTGAGCGGCCGGCAGTACTTCCTGCCGACCATGCGAGGCTGGGGGGAGAACGAGGTGGTGCTGTATCCGAATTCGCTGATCACGATCCGCATCGCCAAGGCCGGGGAGCTGCCGCCCGGGGAGCGCGCCAACTCCGGCCCGGCGACCCGCACGATCCGCATGGTCGATCGCATGTCGCCTCTTTGAGGCGAGACCCCCCGATGCGCTACTCGCTCGCCAGGCTCCTGCGCCAAGCCTGCTCCGGACACCGGGGATGGGAGCCGGCCTGGCGCGACGCCGCGCCCGAGAGCGCCTATGAGGCGATCATCGTCGGCGGCGGCGGCCATGGGCTCGCGGCCGCCTACTATCTGGCCAAGGTGCACGGCCTGACCGACGTGGCGGTGCTCGAGAAGGGCTCGATCGGCCTCGGCAACGCGGGCCGCAATACCACCATCATCCGCTCCAATTATCTGCTGCCGGGCAACAACCCCTTCTACGAGCTGTCGATGAAGCTCTGGGAGGGGCTCGAGCAGGACCTCAACTACAACGCCATGGTCAGCCAGCGCGGGGTGCTGAACCTGTTCCACTCCGACGCCCAGCGCGATGCGTTCGTTCGCCGCGGCAACTCGATGCGCCTGCACGGGGTCGATGCCGAGCTGCTCGGCGCGGCCGAAGTCAGACGGATGCTGCCGTTTCTGGACTTCAGGAACGCGCGCTTCCCGATCCAGGGAGGGCTGCTGCAGCGCCGTGGCGGCACGGCCCGGCACGATGCGGTCGTCTGGGGATATGCACGCGCGGCGAGCGCGCTCGGCGTGGACATCGTCCAGCGCTGCGAGGTGACCGGGCTGGTGCGTGAAGGCGGGCGGATCACGGGGGTGCGCACCTCGCGGGGCGATATCAGGGCGTCCAAGGTCGCGCTCTCGGTCGCCGGGCACTCCTCGAAAGTGGCGGCGATGGCCGGCCTTCGCCTGCCGATCGAGAGCCACGTGTTGCAGGCGTTCGTGTCCGAGGCGGTCAAGCCGCTCATTCCCTGCGTGGTGACCTTCGGCGCGGGGCACTTCTATGTCAGCCAGTCCGACAAGGGGGGGCTGGTCTTCGGCGGCGACCTCGACGGCTACAATTCGTACGCGCAGCGCGGCAATCTGCCGACCGTCGAGGACGTGTGCTCGAGCGGCATGGCGTTGATGCCCTCGATCGGCCGATTGCGCCTGCTGCGCTCGTGGGGCGGCGTCATGGACATGTCGATGGACGGCTCGCCGATCATCGACCGCGCGCCGCTCGAGGGGCTATACCTCAATGCCGGCTGGTGTTACGGCGGGTTCAAGGCCACCCCGGCCGCCGGCTTGTGCCTCGCCCACCTCATCGCGCGCGGCGAAAGCCACGAGGTGGCCCGCGCCTTCCGCCTCGACCGCTTCGCCACCGGTCACCTGCTCGATGAGAAGGGGCAGGGTCCGCAACCGAATCTGCATTGAGAGACCCGGACCGTGCGCATCGAATGTCCTTTCTGCGGTGAGCGCGATCACAGCGAGTTCTCCTATCTCGGCGATGCCCGCTGCCCGCTTCCCGAGCCCGGCGGCGAGGACACCCAAGCGCGGTGGGTCGAGGCGGTGTATCTGCGCGAGAACCCCGTTGGAGCGCATCGGGAGCTGTGGTACCACGAGTTCGGCTGCCGCTCCTGGCTCGAGGTGACCCGGGATACGCGCACGCACGAGATCCTCGGGGTACGCCTCGCCAGGGAGCACGGCGAGGAATGAGCCCGTACCGCCTCAGCGGGGAAGGCGCGATCCGGCGCGAGCGCACGCTCTCGTTCACCTTCGACGGGAGGCGCTACACGGGCCATCCGGGCGATACGCTCGCCTCGGCGCTGCTCGGCGCGGGTGTGCGCCTGATGGGGCGCTCGTTCAAATACCATCGGCCCCGCGGGGTGCTCGGCACCGGCTCCGAGGAGCCCAACGCGCTGGTCGAGCTGCGCACCGGGGCGCGCCGGGAGCCCAACACGCGCGCCACGACGATCGAGCTGTTCGAGGGCCTCGCGGCGCGCAGCCAGAACCGCTGGCCGTCGCTCGCCTTCGATGCGGGCTCGGTCAATTCCCTGCTCTCGAGACTGTTCGTCGCGGGGTTCTACTACAAGACCTTCATGTGGCCGGCCGCCTGGTGGGAGAAGCTCTACGAGCCGGCGATCCGCCGGGCGGCGGGGCTCGGGCGCGCCAGCCTCGAGGCCGATCCCGACACCTACGAGAAAGCGCATGCGTTCTGCGACGTGCTGATCATCGGCGCCGGTCCGGCCGGGCTTGCCGCGGCACTCACCGCCGCTCGCGCCGGCGCGCGCGTCATCGTCTGCGATGAGGATTTCCTCCTCGGCGGACGGCTGAACGGGGATCGTCATCGAATCGGCGGCGAGAGCGGCAGGCTGTGGGCCGCGCGCTCGCAAGCGGAGCTGCGCTCCATGCCCGAGGTGCGCCTGATGAGCCGCACGACGGTTTTCGGGGCCTACGACGGCAACACTTTCGGCGCGCTCGAGCGCGTTTCCGACCATGTAGGCGTTCCCCAGGCGCACCAGCCGCGTCAACGCTTGTGGAAGATCGTCGCACGGCGCACGGTGCTCGCCACGGGGGCTCTCGAGCGCTCGATCGTCTTCGGCGGCAACGACCGGCCGGGCGTCATGCTCGCCTCGGCGGTTCGATCTTACGTCAATCGGTTCCGGGTCGCGCCCGGACGGCGCGTCGGTTTGTTTACGACCTGCGACGACGGCTGGAAGACGGCGTTCGATCTGATCGAGGCGGGGGTCGAAGTGCCCGTGATCGTCGATGCGCGAGCAGAGATTGCGCCGGCGCTGAGCACGCAGGCCGATCGGCTCGGCGTTTCGGTCATGGCCGGCGCCCAAGTGCTCGGGACCCGCGGCGCCAGAGGCGTCGGGGGGATCGAGGTGCGAGGGCGGGACGGACGCGTGAGGCGGGTGCGGGCCGATGCCCTCGCCGTGGCGGGCGGCTGGAGTCCGAACACGGCGCTGTCGACCCACCTCGGGGGACGTCCCCGCTGGTCCGAGGCGATCGGCGCCCACGTGCCCGGAGATCTGCCGCGCGCGATGATCGCCGTCGGCGCGGTCACGGGGGAGTTCTCACTCGCGGGGGCGCTTCGCACCGGTGCCGAGGCGGGGCGCGAGGCGGCGCGCTCGGTGGGACTCGAGGCGCCGCTCGAGCAATGGCACACGGACGATGAGCTCGAGGGCTCCGCGCGCCTGTGGTGCGTGCAGGGTTACCGGGGCAAGGCATTCGTGGACTTCCAGCACGATGTGACGCCCGAGGACATCGCCCTGGCGGCGCGCGAGGGCTTCCGCTCCGCCGAGCTGCTCAAGCGCTACACCACCCTCGGCATGGGCACTGACCAGGGCAGGACCTCCCAGCTCACCGGGCACGCGCTGCTGGCGGCCTTGACCGAGCGCGAGCTCGAGGACGTGGGCACGATCGCCGCCCGCCCGCCCTACACACCGATCGCGATCGGGGCTCTCGCCGCACGGGCCCGCGGGGAAGACTTCAGGCCCTGCCGGCTCACCCCGAGCCATCGGTGGGCCGAGCAGCGGGGCGCGGTCTTCGTCGATGCCGGCGAGTGGCGGCGGGCACGATGGTTTCCGCTTCCCGGCGAGGCCGATTGGCGAGCGACGGTGGCCCGCGAGGTCGCCGGTGTTCGCGCCGGTGTAGGCGTTTGTGACGTATCGACTCTCGGCAAGATCGACGTGCAGGGAGCCGATGCCGGGGCGTTCCTCGACCGGGTCTACGCCAACATGATCTCGACGCTGCCGGCCGGCAGGGCTCGCTATGGGCTCATGCTGCGCCAGGACGGCATCGTGTTGGACGATGGAACCGCCGCGCGGCTCGACGAAGACCACTATCTGGTCTCGACGAGCACGGCCCATGCGGGGCGGGTCATGCGCCACCTGACGCATGCTCGCCAGGTGCTCTGGCCGCAGCTCGATGTCCAACTCGCCTCCGTGACCGAGCAATGGGCGCAGTATGCGGTCGCCGGCCCCCGCTCGCGGGAACTGCTGGCGGGAGCGCTCGGCGATGCCGTGGACGTCTCGGGCGCGGCGTTTCCCTACCTGGCCTGCGCGCAGTTTCTCTGGCACGGCCTGCCGGCGAGACTGTTTCGCATCTCCTTCTCGGGAGAGCTCGCCTATGAGCTGGCGGTGCCCGCCCGTTACGCCGAGGCGGCGGTTCGCGCGCTCATGAGCGCAGGGGAGCCGCTGGGCGTCGTGCCCTACGGCACCGAGGCGCTCGGGGTGATGCGCATCGAGAAGGGGCACGCCGCGGGAGCCGAGATCAACGGCACGACCACCGCGGCCGATCTGGGGCTCGGCCGGATGGTCTCGACGCGCAAGGATTTCATCGGCCGGGTGCTCGCGGCCCGGCCGGGTCTCGCCGCTGCCGACCGGCCCGCGCTGATCGGCCTCAAACCCCTCGGCGGGCGTGCCCGATTGACCACCGGCGCGCACCTGCTGCGCGAAGGAGCGCCGGCGACGCTCTCCCACGACGAGGGTTTCGTCAGCTCGACGGCTTTCTCCCCGACCCTGGGTCACTGGATCGGGCTCGGATTCCTGACCCGGGGGCGCGAGCGCCTCGGCGAGCGCATGCGCGCGTACGACCCGCTGCGCGGCGGGGACGTGCCAGTCGAGATCGCTCACCCGGTCTTCTACGACCCGGCCGGCGAGCGGGTGAGGAGCTGAGGCGGCATGGTCGACCTACCCCATGGCCCGGTCTCGGCGCTCGCGGGAGTGCCGGCGGCGTCGGGCACCGCAGGCGCGGTGACGGCGACGGAGCGCGACGGCCTCGGCATCGCGCGAGTCACGGCCCGCCGGGGGCAGCTGGAGGCGCTCGGGCGGCGGGTCCACGAGCGTTTCGGTATCGCGTTGCCGGATGGACCCCGACGCCTGTGCAGCGGGGAGGTTGCCGTGGCCGGCATCGGCCCCGAGAGCTGGCTGTTGACCTGCGAGAGCGGCGGCAACGCCTTCGCGGCCGGCGTGCGCGATGCCTTGCGGGGCCACGCGGCGGTGGTGGACCTGAGCGACGCTTACCTCGTGCTGAGACTGACCGGAGCGAGGCTGAGGGAGGCTCTGGCGAAGCTGGTGCCCCTCGATGTGCACGAGCGCAGCTTCAGGACGGGCGATGTTGCCCAGAGCGTGGCCGGGCACATGGCGGTGATGCTGTGGCGTCTCGAGGACAGCCGGGGCGAGGCGGTGTTCGAGCTCTGCGCCGGCCGCAGCGTCGCCCACAGCCTCTATCGGGCGATCCGCGACAGCGCGGCGCAGGTCGGGTTCGCGTTCGAGCCGGCCTAGACGCGTGTATGCCGCGGCGCGATAGCGCCATGAGTTTTCTGAATCATCCGCGCCGGTACGCCCCGGGCGGCCGGCTTGTATATTGGCGCGGTGCGCTTTTTACGACCGGCGGCACCGCATGAGGCAGAATCGACGTTTCTCGGGCTCCACCCGGGGCAGTGTGCCCGCGCGGGCGAGCGACTATCGGCAGTTGCGAAATCCATTCGCGCCGCAGCGGGTGTACTCGGACGACGCGGTGGCGGCGATGCACGAGAGCGCCCTGCGGATCAACGAGACGCTGGGCATCAAGGTGCTGCTGCCCAAGGCGCGCGCCCTCTACCGTCAAGCGGGTGCGCTGGTCGATGAGGACACCCAGATGGTGCGCCTGGGGCGCGAGATCATCGGGCACGCCCTCGAGCGCTGTCCGCGGGCCTTTGAGGGCTTCGGTGCGGATCCGAGGCGCACGGTGCAGTTCGCGCCCGGATCGCTGGTGTTCGTGGGCGGCTCGAGCTGCCCCAACGCGAGCGATCTGGAGCGCGGCCGGCGGCCCGGGACGCTTGCCGATCTGACCGATCTCACCAAGCTCAGTCAGCATTTCGACGTGCTGCACATGTTGGGCAACCACGTGGAGCCGCAGGACGTTCCGGTGCACGTTCGCCACTACGCGACCATGCGCCTGCAGCTGACTCTGTCGGACAAGATGCCGCATGTCTCCGCGCGCGGCTCCGCCCAGGTCGAGGATTGTTTCGCGATGATCCGCCTCGCGCGCGGCCTGTCCGAGGAAGCGTTCCGCTCCGGGGTCCATGCCTATACCATCATCAACACCAACTCGCCGCGCACGCTCGACAACTCGATGGCGCAGGGCCTGATCGACTTCGCGCGCGCCGGCCAGCTCGCGATCGTGACGCCGTTCTGCCTGGCCGGCGCCATGGCGCCCATCAGCATCGCCGGCGCCCTGACGCTGCAGCACGCCGAGGCGCTCGCCGGCCTCACGCTCGCACAGCTGGCCCGCCCGGGCGCTCCGGTGCTCTACGGCAGTTTCCTCTCCAATGTCGACATGAAGTCCGGCTCGCCGGCCTTCGGCACGCCGACCCACCTGCAGGCGACGCTCGGGGCGGGCCAGCTCGCGAGGCTCGTGGGGCTGCCCTGGCGGGCCGGGGCCGGCACGGCGGCCAACGTGGTCGATGCGCAGTCGGCGTGGGAAACCCAGTTCTCGCTGTGGGCGAGCGTGCTCGCCGGAGCCAACGTGTGCGTGCACGCGGCGGGGTGGATGGAGGGCGGGCTCACCCACTCCTACGAGAAATGCATGGCGGACGTCGAGGTGCTGCAGATGCTGGCGGAACTGTGCACGCCGCCGCCGGCCGACGAGGACACTCTCGGCTTCGCAGCGGTCGCCGAGGTGCCCCCCGGCGGGCATTTCTTCTCGGCGGCGCACACCATGGCGCGCTATCGCACGGCGTTCTACGAGCCGCTGATCGCAGATGTCTCCAACTTCGGCGCCTGGACGGACAACGGCGGGCGGACCGCCACGCAGCGGGCGCGGGAGAAGTGGAAAGAGGTGCTGGCACAGTTCACGCCGCCGCCGTCCGCCGCGGCCTGCGCGCCGGCGCTCGATGAGCTCATCGCGCGGCGCACGCAGGAGGGCGGGGCGGCGCCGGTGTCCTAAGCGGTGATGCTCCTGGCGCGCCGCTCGTCCTCCAGAAGCCCATGGGCGGAGCGGTAGAAATGCCAGCTGGCCCAGAAGCCGGTCGGCACCAGGCACAGCAGCGCGAGGCGCAGCGACATCGCGGTCGGCGCACCGTGCGGGGCGAACCAGTCGCTCAGGAATCCGACCGCCTGCGGCGCGATGATCAGATTGCACACATTGGCGATGAACAGGGTGATGGCGCAGTACATGGCTCGCATCTTCGGCAGGGCGAGATTGTTGAGAATCCCGAAGCTCGAGCCGATGTAGACGTAGAGCGCGGGGATGTACAGCCAGAACAGCCAGCGGGTGAGGGTGAGCGAGGAGGTCGAATAGATCACGGCCGTGACGATCGTCGCGAAGCCGATGTAGCCGCCGAGCCAGCGCACGATGCGGCGGGGATCGGCGAATGCGGGGCGGGAGAGCAGCCAGGTGGTGCCGATCATCGCAGCGCTTCCGCCGATGAGGTGCACGGGCCCGAGGATGGCGCCGGCCTGGTCGACATTGAGCGAGTAGGCTCGCATGAGAAATGCCGGCGTCCACCACATCAGCCCCCAGCCCCACAGCGCCGTGATCGCCCCGGCCACCATCAGGTGCACCGCCGAGCGCTGCTTCCACAGGAATCGCAGGGTCTCGAGAATGGGTGGAGCGGCTGCGTGGGGCTGCGTATCGAGCCGGCCGCGGCGCGGCTCGCGGATGGTGAAGATGATGAGCGCGCCGGCGATCACCCCGGGAATGCCGAGCAGCAGGAACATGGCGCGCCAGCCGAAGCGGTAGGCCAGCTCGCCTGCGATCTGCGAGCCGACCCAGGCGCCGATCGGCGCCCCGAGGGCGAACACCTGCAGCGCCATGGGCCGGCGCGCGGCGGGGAAATAATCCGACAGCAGAGAATTGGCGCCCGGTGTGCCGCCGGCCTCCCCGACGCCGACGCCGATGCGCGCCAAGAGCAGCTGTCCGTAGCTGCGCGCCACTCCCGTGGCCGTGGTCAACGCCGACCAGGCCACGAGCGAGGCGCCGATGATGTTGCGCCGGCTGTAGCGGTCGATCAGCCATGACAGTGGAAAGCCGAATACCACGTAAAAGAGCGCAAGAGACACGCCCGTGAGAAACGCGACGTTGGCATCCGAGAGGTGCAGCTGTCGCCGGATGGGCTCGAGCACCGTCGAGATCGAGTAGCGGTCGGAGATGCTGAGCGTGTAGACCAGGCACATCATGATCGCGACGTACCACCGCTGGGCCACGGTGGTGGCCTCGGGAGGTGTCTCCTGCGCGTGCGCGGTCGCGACGGGATCCATATCGGTCGTCGCATCGGTACTCAGTTCACTCACGCGACACCCGCTTTTGCCTTTTACTCACGCGATATCTTCACCGGGCACTGCCATCCTCGAGGATGAGGTCGGCGGCCTTTTCGGCCACCATCAGGGTCGGTGCGTTGATGTTGCCGGAGGTGACCGACGGAAATACCGACGCATCGACGACGCGCAGCCCCTGAGTGCCGTGCACCCGCAGGCGTGCATCGACCACGGAGTGTGCCGGATCGGGCCCCATTGCGCACGTGCCGCACGGATGGAACACCGAGCCTGCGCGCCGGCGGAAGTCCTCGAGCACCTGCGCATCGGCGCGGACTGCCTCGCCGGGCAGCACCTCGGACTCGATGAGGCGCGCAAGCGGCGCCGCGCCGGCGATGCGCCGCAGCAGGCGCGCCCCTTCGTAGACATCGGCGATGTCCTCGGCGGTGGCCAGGCTGTTCGGCGCGATGGCCGGGCTCTCGAGCGGATCGGCGCTGCGGATGTGCACGGCGCCACGGCTCGTTGGCCGGCAGGTGTTGAAGGACATCAGAAACCCGGAGAACGGATCCGGGTTCGTGAGCCGGCGGCTCGGCCCGTGAGTGGTGGTGGAGTAGCTGGCGGGGTTGAAGTAGATGTGCAGGTTGGGGCGCTCGATCCCGGGACGGCTGCGCACGAAGGCGCCCGCCTGATTCACGCTCATCGCGAGCGGGCCGTCGCGGCGCAGCGCGTAGCGCAGCGCCGCCTTCACCTTGCCGGTCAAGGGGCCGAGCTCATCGTTGAGGGTGGGGACCCTGGAGCGGTAGAAATAGGACACGCACACGTGATCCTGCAGTCCGTGTCCGACGGGCGCCAGGGCGGCCACGGTCGGGATGCCGAAGCGCCCGAGCAGCGCCGGATCCCCGACTCCCGAGAGCTCGAGCAGCTGAGGTGAGCCAATGGCGCCGGCCGAGACAATCACCTCCCGTGCGCTCGCGTGCTCGCGCTCGCGCGCGCCCGCGCGCAGGTACTCGACGCCCGTTGCCCGGGTCCCCTCGAAGATCACCCGGCACGCCTGAGCCCTGAGCAGGAGGCGCAGGCCGGGCTTGCCGATCGCCGGGCGCAGGTAAGCGCTGGCCGCCGAGACGCGTACGCCGTCGCGGATCGTGACCTGCCACAGGCCGGCGCCCTCGGGCTGCGCGCCGTTGAAATCGCGGGTCGTCTGGATGCCGGCGTCGGCGCACGCAGCGATGAATGAGGCGCACAGCGGATGAACGGCATCGGACGGGTCGAGGATGTGCACCGGCCCGCCCGCGCCGTGCCATTGCGAAGGACCCAACGGGTGATCCTCGAGCTTCCTGAAGTAGGGCAGCACCTCGTCCCATCCCCAGCCGGGATTGCCCGCCGAGCGCCAGTCATCGTAGTCGGCCGGCTGACCGCGCGCGAATACCATGGCGTTGATGGAGCTCGAACCGCCGAGCACCTTGCCCCGCGGCCAATGCGCGCCGCGATGCTCGAGTCCCGGATCGGGCTCGGCCTGGTACATCCAGTTGTATCGCGGATCGGTAAAGGTGCGCGCGTAGCCGACCGGAATGCGGATCCAGGGGCTCCGGTCCGAGCCGCCCGCCTCGAGCAGCAGCACGCGCCGGCCCGCATCGCTCAGGCGCCGTGCCAGCACGCAGCCCGCGGATCCGGCGCCCACGATGATGTAGTCGTATTGCGGCATCGGCGTGTCCGGCCGCAGCCCGAGCGGCCCCCTTCGGGCAGCATACGAAGGCGAGGGCGCGCGGACCATGCTTTTTCCCGATGGCGCCATAGAATAGTTGCCTGCCGTGGTGAGGCGGGGCTGAAGTCTGAGGGAGCGAGGCGAAGCGCGGAGCGGCGCTGTTCAACGATGCGCCGCTTCGTACAGCGCCGAGCAGGCGGGCGCGGAGTGCGCCCGGGACTCCCCGATAAGAAAATCCGGGTTGCGATGATAGCGGCATTTATGCAACGCTTCGCCTCAGCATGTCGTAATGACGCAAAAATGCGGTCGTAATCTCACAAGTCACCTGTGAGTGGAATGGGCGACTATCAGCTGCGTCAGACCGAAGCGCTGCAGCGCTCGGCATGCCCAGCAGGGGGAATAAGGGCAAGAAGGGATCTGGGCCATACCCGAGAAAGTTCATAACGTGCAGAGGTAGGCACATGAAATCGAATCACAGGCTTTCACGCACCGTTGCCGCGATCCTGAGCGCATCGGCCGCCCATGCGGTGCTTGCTGCCAATACGAACGGTGCCGGCGCCGTACTCCCTTCGATGGGCACGCCGCAACTGCGGGAGATCGTTGTCACTGCGCAACGCCGGTCGCAGAACATCCAGAACGTGCCGATCACCATGGAGGCGCTGACGGGCAAGACCCTGCAGCACCTGAACGTCCAGACGTTTTCGGACTACGTGAAGTACCTGCCGAACGTCACCACGGGCAGTGCGGGACCCGGCAACGGCATCATCTTCATGCGCGGCCTCTCCGACGGCGTCGTGGGCGCCGAAGGCCAGGGCACCGTCGGCAACTTTCCCAACGTCGCGGTATATCTCGATGACTCCTCGGCTTTGCAGCCGGGCCGCGACCTCGACATCTACGCGGTCGACCTGCAGCGCATCGAGGTGCTGGAGGGGCCGCAGGGTACGCTGTTCGGCGCCGGCGCCGAGGCCGGCGTGGTGCGCTACATCACCAACAAGCCGAACCTCGACAGGACCGAGGTCGACGTCAACGGCGGCTATGGCATCACCGCGCACGGGGATCCGAACCACAACCTCAATGCGGTGTTCAACTGGCCGATCATCCCGGGCAGATTGGCCGCGCGCCTGGTGTGGTTCACGGATCACCGGGGCGGGTACATCAACAACCTGCCGGCGACCTTCACGCGAAGCCCGCGCGATGTCGGTCTGGTGTACGAGAACGGCGGCGTGGTTCCGCCGAACAGCGTGACGATCAACAACTACCAGATCGCCGCCAATGGCATCAATCCGCTCGATTACGGCGGCGGGCGCCTGGAGGTCAAATACAAGATCAACGACCGCTGGAGCGTGCTGTTCAGCGAGATGTACCAGGACATGAACGCGCAGGGGGTGTTCTACGAGATGCCCTATGGCAGCTCGGGGCCGAATGTGGGCTCGGCGCAGGCCTACGTCATTCCGGGCAGCATCAGTCCGCAGCATCCCTCGGGCATCATCGCCGGTCCCTATCACGGCAATGCGTTGCCGCCGCTGTCGGTGAACCTGTTCAATCCCAGCTTCACCAAGGACCATTGGAACAATACCGAGCTGCGCGTCGACGGCAAGATCGGCCCGCTGAGCCTGGTCTACGCCGGCGTGTACCTCACTCGCCACACCGAGCAGGCCGGCGACTACACCAACTATGCCCGCGGCCGCTACGGCTACTACTACCAGTGCACGGGCATCTCGTTCAGCGCGACCAGCGCCGGCCCCAACGCGCAGTGCTACTCGCCGCGGTCGGCCTGGCACGACACGACCCACAACACGCACTTCTCGCAGGAGCTGCGTCTGGAGACGCCGCAGACTTGGCGGCTGCGGGGCCTGGTCGGGCTGTACTACGAGGACTACAAGCTCTACGGGCTCACGCAGTGGAACTACAACACCTTGCCGGACTGCTCGCCGACCGGCGCGACCACCGGCTGCTTCCTGCCGAAGGTGACCTTCCCTAGCATGCCCTATCAGTCCGGTCCCAACGGGTTCCCGACCCATCCGGCGTTCTTCGACGACAGTGAGCGCAGCCTGATCCAACGGGCAGTCTACTTCTCCGGCAGCTTCGACATCATACCGCACAAGCTGACCATCACCGCCGGCGCGCGCTATTTCCGCATGGCGCTTTCCGAGGTGGGCGGCTCGATGGGCAGCTTCTATTGCGAGAAGTACAGCGTGTCGAGCTATTACGGGCAGTGCCTGACATCCAATGTGACGGTCTTCAACCCGAACAACCATAATCTGGGCCCGCTGGCCAATGATCCGCACTTGGTGTATTCGACGACCAACCACCTGCTGGAAACCGGCATGCGCGGGCGCGCCAATCTGACCTGGCGCATCACCCCGGAGGTCATGGCCTATTACACCTACTCGCAGGGCTTCCGGCCGGGCGGCTTCAATCGGGGAACCGGGTTCTACCTCAACGGCGCGAACGGCAAGCCGCAATGGCAGCGACCGGCGGATTACCTGTCCGATAACCTGACCAACAACGAGATCGGGTGGAAGACGCGCTGGCTCGAGAACCGGCTGCAGGTGGACGGCTCGGTCTACCAGGAGAACTGGGCGCACACGCAGGTGCAGGTGTTCTGCCCGCAATGCGGCTTCGGCAACCTGACCTTCACCACCAACGGGGCGACCTACCGGGTGCGGGGCGTGGAGCTGGCGATCGACGCGCTGCCGATGCGGGGCCTGTCGGTGCACGCCTCGGCGTCCTGGAACAGCGGCCAGCAGACCACCGCGCCGCGCCTGGTGGACAATATCCCGGGCAGCCCGAACTTCGGCAAGCCGATCACCGTGTACTACTCGGGCGGTCAGGCGATCCCGGTGCCGAACGTGTTCGGGGCGGTGGGCGGCCCGCTCGCCAATTCGCCGCCCTTCCAGGCGAACATGCGGGTGCGCTACGACTGGGTGATGGGCTCGTATTTCCCGTTCGTGCAGGTGGGCTTCCAGCACCGGGCGCACTCGTACTCGCCCACGGGTGAGATCGAGACGGACATCCAGCCGGCCTGGACGACCTACGATGCCTCGATAGGCGTGTCGAAGGGGCCGTGGACGCTGTCGCTGGTGGGGACGAACCTCACCAATGTGAACAAGAGCCTGTTCACCTCGCGCCGCCAGTTCATCGAGACCTGGACGCCGATGCGCCCCAGGGTGCTCGAGCTGACGTTCAACTACCACTTCTCCCAGCGCGCCCGCTGAGGCGGTCCCGGCGCTTTCCGGCAAGCCGCTGGCGCAAATCGGCCAGCGGCTGCCGCGGGAGGCGCTCATACTGACTGCACCGCCGTCACGGCATGATCAGTCCCCCACATGACCCAGGGCACAAGCGAGCGACGGTTCCCGAAAGCGGCCGGCGCGGTCATCATCGGCCAGGGAGGCATCGTCGGGGCCTCGGTGGTCCATCACCTGCTCGAGCTCGGCTGGGACGACATCGTCGGCCTGGACAAGTCCGCGATTCCCTCGGACATCGGCTCGACCGCCCACGCTTCCGATTTCTGCTACATGACCAGCCACGACAAGCTGTCGTGCTGCACCACGCTCTACAGCCGCGAATTCTACGAGCGGCTGGGACACTACAGCCGGATCGGCGGGCTGGAGGTGGCGCGTGTCGGCGACGATGAGCGCATGCAGGAGCTCGAGCGCAAGGTCGGCTCCGGCAAGGCGTTCGGCACGCGCGTCGAGCTCGTCTCGGCGGCCAGGGCCAAGGAGCTGTTCCCGCTGCTCGAGGAAAAGACGATTCAGGGCGCGCTGTGGGATCCGGACGCGGGGTTGGTGGTGCCGCGCTCGCAGCGCGTCGCGGGCGTGCTCATCGAGCGTGCGATGGCCACGGGAAAGCTTCAGACCTTCGCCAACACTCCGGCGCTGTCCATCGACGTTCATGATGGACGGGTGTGCGGGGTGGAAACGCGCAAGGGCTACATCAAGACGTCCGTCGTCATACTGAGCACGGGCATATGGGGCCCTCTGCTCGCGCAGCAGACCGGCTCGCCGTTGCCGCTGATGCCATTCGAGCACCCGCTGCTGTTCTTCGGGCCCTACACCGAGTTCGCCGGCACGGGCAAGGAAATCGGCTACCCGCTGCTGCGCGATCAGGGCAACTCCTCGTATCTGCGCGACACGGGAGACCCGGCCACCTCCGAGGGCGGGCAGATCGAATGGGGCTACTACGAGCAGGACGAGCCGCGCATGGTGCATCCGCGCGAGATCGCCGAGCCGGGCGAGGCCCGGCTGTCGCCCTCGATGCGCGACATGGACATCGAGCAGGTGATGCAGGGCTACGAGCGCGCGACCGGGCTCGTCCCGCTGCTCGGGGAGCTCGGCTGGGATTCCAAGCGCTCGTTCAACGGCCTGATGTCGATCACGGCCGACGGCATGCCGCTGATCGGCGAGTCCCCGGAGGTCGGCGGTCTGTGGTTCGCCGAAGCGGTGTGGGTCAAGGACGGTCCGGGGATCGGCAAGCTGTTCGCCGACTGGCTGGTCAAGGGGCGCACGGACTGGGACCCGTTCAGCCTCGACATCGCCCGCTTCTACCCGGTGCAGAAGACGCCGGCGTACGTGTTGGGCCGCTGCACCGAGACGGCCAAGAAAGTCTACAATCCGCCCGTGCACCCGCGCGAGCCGTACCTCACCGGCCGTGACCTGCGCCGCGGCCCGTTCTGGGCGCGCGAGAAGGAGCTCGGCGGATATTTCATGGAGGCGGCGGGCTGGGAGCGCGCGCACGGCTACAAGGCCAACGAGCCGCTGCTCGAGAAGTACGGCGAGCGCGTCCCGCAGCGGCGCAACGAATGGGATGCGCGCCATTTCTGGCCCGTATCCAACGCCGAGCAGCTTGCGATGAGCGACGGCGTGGGGATGGTCAACCTGTCGCACTTCGCCATTTACGACGTCGGCGGCGCCGACGCCGAGGCATTCATGGAGTATCTCTCGGTCGCCAAGGTGGGCGGCGACACGGCGCCCGGCCGGGGCGTCTACACGCACTTTCTCGATGAGCAAGGAGGGGTGCGCGCGGATCTCACCATCATCCGCCTGGGCGTTTGCGAGTACCGGGTGGTGTGCGGCGGCGGCACCGGCCCCCGCGACCTGATGTGGATGAAACGCATTCGCGAAGCGCGCGGCTACCGCCTCGACATCCGGGACCGCACGGATGAGATCGTTACGCTCGGCGTTTGGGGACCGGATGCGCGCCGTGTCCTGCAGGCGGTGGCGGACGACCCGCAGGCGCTCTCCCAGGAGAGCTTCCCGTTCGCCACGGCGCGTCCGATCCGCGTGCGCGGCCTGCCGGTATGGGCATTCCGCATCTCCTATGTGGGCGAGCAGGGCTGGGAGCTGTACCTCTCGCCGAGCTACGGCCTCGCCTTGTGGGACCTTCTGTACGAGCAGGGCGTCGTCCCCGTGGGCATCGAGACCTACGCCAACACGCGGCGCATGGAGAAGAGCCTGCGGCTTCAGAACGCGGACCTGCTCACCGAGTACAACCTGTACGAGGCCGGTCTCGCGCGCGCCAAGGTCAAGCCCGGCGACTTCCACGGCAAGGCGGCCTACCTCGCCCAGCGCGAGCGTACGCGTCAGGCGGCGTATCTGTGCACGATGACCCTGGTGAGCAACCTCGACAGCCGCGGCGTGGCGCGCTATCCGGTCGGTCAATGGCCCATCCTGGATCCGGACACGGGCGAGGTGCTGATCGATGCGCTCGGGCGGCGCTCATTCATGACCAGCATCGCCTATGGACCCTCGGTCGGCAAGAACATCGGCCTCGGCTACCTGCCGGAGCGCTACGCCCAGGAAGGCCGTACCCTCGCCATGGAGTATTTCGGCGAGCGATATCCGCTGCGCGTGGAAGGGGTCGGGCAGCGCGCGCTCTACGATCCGCAGAACGAGCGGCCGAAATCCTGAGCGCTACAACCGCGTGGCCTCGAGAGCGCGCTCATCGAGCCGGTAGCCCAGCCCCGGCGTATCGGGCAGGCTCAGCCAGCCGCGATCGGCCCGCAAGGGCTCGGCCATGATGAAATCCCGCCGCTCGAGCGACCACTCGGGCGGGTCATAGGGAAATTCGATGAACGGCGAATCGCCGAGGCCCGCGGCGAGGTGGACGTTGGCGGTGAGGCCCATGCCGTTGGTCCAGGTGTGCGGAGTGAACAGGATGTTGTGCTCCTGCGCCATCATCAGTACGCGCCTGAGACCGGTGATGCCGCCGACCAGGGCGGCATCGGGCTGTACGATATCGATGCAGCCTGAGACGATCAGGTCGCGCAGCTCGTGGATCTGGCGTGTCATCTCTCCAGCGGCGATTCTGACGTCGGTCGCTTCACGCAGCGCCTTCATGCCGTCGCGGTCGCCTCGATGCAGCGGCTCCTCCATCCAGTACGCTCCCAGGCGCTCGAGCTCCCGCGCCACGGCAAGCGCGTCCTTGAGCGTCCAGGGCGCCTGGGTATCCCAGGGCATGCGCCAGCCCTGATTGCAGTCGACCAGCAGCACCAGCCGCTCACCGACGCGCTGGCGCACGGCCTCGAGCGCTCGGATGTCCTCGCGCCACTGGCCGCGCTGGAAGCGGATCTTCAGCGCCTCAAACCCCTCCTCGAGGTAGCGCTCGGCCTGCTCGGCGAGCTGGCCCGGATCGCGCAGCGTGCCCGAGGAGGCGTACGCGCGCACCCTGTTGGACAGGCCCCCGAGCAGCCGCCAGCACGGCTGCCCGGTGATCTTGCCGGCCAGGTCCCACAGTGCGAGGTCCAGCGGCCAGCAGCGTCCGTAGTGGAAATCGATGTGCGAGAGGACCCGGTAGTGGCGCTCGAGCGCGAGCGCGTCCTCGCCGAGGAACAAGTGCTCGTGGCCGGCAAAGCCCACCATCCGATCGCCCGAGGCGCAGCCCTCGAGCCCGGTGTCGGTCGCGACCCGCACGATCGTGGCATCGAAGTGCACCCGTGGGCGGGTGTCCCAGCTGGCGTGAAACGGCGGGTCGAGCGCCAGCCGGTGGTGGCTGATTCGGATCGAGGCGATCCGATGCCCCGAGAAGGCGGCCTCGGGCTGCTGGGGTGTCATGGGGCGAGGGTTTCACATCCAAAGCGGCGCTCCAAGCCGAGAATTTGGGTGCATGCATCGAAAAAAGGCATGGACGACACCATGGCATCCCGGCCGCTCGCAACGCTAGTATGGCGCACATCGCCCCCTGATGCGGCCGGCATCCGCCGATGCCGGAGGCCCCGATGAGCAGGAAAATGATCGATCGACGCTGGCTGCCGCTCAATGCGCTGCGCGCCTTCGAAGGCGTGGCGAAGCATGGGAGCTTCACCGCCGCAGCCCACGCGCTGCTCATTTCCCAGAGCGCGCTGTCGCGCCACGTCATCTCGCTCGAGCGCCTGATCGGCGTGCAGCTGTTCGAGCGGCGGCCTCATGCGCTCACGCTGACCCGGGCGGGTCAGCACCTGTTGCTGGCCGTCGCGAAATCCTTCGACAGGCTCGAATACGCGATCGACGACATCCGCAACGAGGGCGCGCCCGCGCAGCGTACGCTGCGGGTGCAGATGCCGCCGAGCTTCGCGGTGCAGCTCGCGGTGCCCATTCTCAGGGACTTTCGTCAAACGAGCGCCGAGGTGGACATCGATCTGGTCAGCCCCGCCGCCGTGGGCCCCCTGCTGGCGGATGTGGACGTGGCGGTCGTGTACTCCAAGCCCATGGTGACGGATCTGGTGGCGGATCTGCTGTGGTCGGTGCAGCTGCGCACCCTCTGCCATCCGCAGATCGCCGAGCAGCATCGCGGCAAGGGCCTCGCCGAGTTCATCGAGGCCAACGAGATCGTGCACGTGCGCTACGAGGGCGCCCCGAGGCACGAGGCCTGGTCGCAGTTCGTGCGCAAGAACGGCCTGGGCGGGGTCAACGTGGAGCGGGGACTGGTGTTTGATACGGCGGTGCTAGCGGTGCAATACGCCTTGAGCGGCCAGGGCGTCGCGCTCGTCGATCCGCATCTGTGGGCCGAGGAGATCCGCGCCGGCAGACTCGTCAGCCCCTTCGCCGAAGAGCTCGACAACGGCTACGGCTACTACCTCATCACCCATCCGGAAGGGCTGTCCGACACGGCGATCGGCTTGTTCAGGTCCTGGCTGATCGAGCGCTTCGGCCGCAACGCGGCGGCGGCGGAGCCGGCGGTGCAGCTCGCGGTGTCCAACGGCTGGCAGGCGGAGAGTCAGAGCCGATGAAGAGTCATGCGAGAGTGGTGGTCATCGGCGGCGGGGTCGTCGGCGCGAGCGTGCTGTATCACCTCACCAAGGCCGGCTGGCCGCAGGTGATGCTGATCGAGCGCGACGAGCTCACCTGCGGCTCCACCTGGCACGCCGCCGGCGGCATGCACACCGTCAACGGCGATCCCAACGTCGCGCGCCTGCAGCAATACACCATCAACCTGTACCGCGAGATCGAGCGCATCTCCGGCCAGTCCTGCGGAGTGCATCTCACGGGCGGGCTCATGCTCGCGGGCACGCGCGAGCGGCTCGATTGGCTGAAGATGGCCCGGGCGCGCGGCCGCTACCTCGGCATGGAGCTCGAGCTGATCTCGGTCGATGAGGCCGCGCGGCGCTTTCCGCTGCTCGACAAGCGGCATTTCGTGGGCGCGCTCTACGATCCCGTGGAAGGACATGTGGATCCTTACGGCGTCACGCACGCTTACGCGAAAGCCGCCCAGATCGGCGGCGCGGAAGTGGTGAGACACACGCGCGTGGTGGATCTGAAGCCTCGCCTCGACGGCACCTGGGATGTCATCACGGACCATGGAAACGTACACGCTGAGCACGTCGTGAACGCCGGGGGGCTGTGGGCGCGCGAAATCGGCCGGATGGTGGGCATCGAGCTGCCGATTCTGGCGATGGAGCACCAATACCTCATCACCGAGGAGGTGCCGCAGATCGCGGGCCTGCCCGAGCAGCTGCATTGCATCGACTTCGAGGGCGAGATCTACCTGCGCGAGGAGCGCCGTGGCATGTTGCTGGGCACCTACGAGCGCGCGGGCGTGCCGTGGGCACCCCGCGAGACACCGTGGGATTTCACGCAAAGCCTGCTGCCGAACGACCTCGAGCGCATCGCCCCCAGTCTGGAGGTGGCGTTCGGGCACTTCCCGGCGCTTGCGCAGGTGGGGATCCGCAAGGTGGTGAACGGTCCGTTCACGTTTGCGCCCGACGGCAATCCGCTCATCGGACCGGTCCGGGGCCTCAGCAACTTCTGGGTCGCCTGTGGGGTGATGGCGGGCTTCAGCCAGGGCGGGGGAGTGGGACTTGCGCTCTCGCGCTGGATGGTTGACGGGGACCCGGGTTCCGATGTGTGGGCGATGGACGTGGCGCGCTACGGAGATTGGGCGACGCTCGCCTACACCAACGCCAAGGTGCGCGAGAACTACTCGCGCCGCTTCAGGATCCGCTTCCCCAACGAGGAGCTGCCGGCGGCGCGGCCGCTGCGCACGACGCCGGTCTACGAGAGGCTCGGGGCCGCGCATGCGGTGTTCGGCGAGTACTGCGGGCTCGAGCACGCGTTGTGGTTCGCGCCGAGCGCCGCTGAGGCGCACGAGGACGTCACCTTTCACCGCTCGAACGCGCATGCCCACGTGGCGGCCGAATGCGCCGCGGTGCAACAGGGCGTCGGCCTCATCGAAACCTCCAACTACGGCAAGATCGAGGTGAGCGGACCGGGCTCGCAGGAGTGGCTCTCGCGCGTGATGGCCAACCGGGTTCCGGCGGTGGGGCGTATCGGCCTGACGCCGATGCTCAACGAGCGTGGCAAGCTCATCGGCGATTTCACGATGTGCCGTCCGTGCGCCGATCGGGTGCTGCTCGTGGGCACCTACGCCGCCGAGAGCTACTACCTGCGCTGGTTCGAGCGCCATCGATCCGCGGGGGTCACGGTGCGACCTTGCACGATGGAGCACGTGGGGTTCGCGATCGCGGGCCCTGCTTCGCGCCCGCTGCTGCAGAGCCTGGTGCAAGAGGACCTCTCGGACGCCGCTTTCCCCTTCCTGTCGTTCCGGAGGCTCGAGGTCGGAATGATTCCCTCGCTCGTCGGTCGGCTCTCGTTCACCGGCGAGCTCGGCTACGAGATCTGGGTCGGCCCCGAGTATCAACGCGCGCTGTACGATCTGTTGGTTTCCGCGGGCAGTGGGCACGGGCTGAGGCTGTTCGGGGCCCGCGCGCTCAATGCCATGCGCATCGAGAAATCCTTCGGCAGCTGGGCGCGCGAGTTCCGCCCCGTCTATGGTCCTCTCGAGGCCGGTCTCGGCCGCTTTGTCGATTTCGGCAAGGAGGCGTTCATTGGCCGCGCCGCCGCGCTCGAGGAGCGCGAGCGAGGCGGTGCGCGGCGCCTCGCGGCGTTCGCGGTGCAGGCCTCGCAGGCCGACGCCATGGGCGATGAGCCGATCTGGCATGGGGGCCGGGTGGTCGGCTGGGTCACCTCGGGCGCCTATGGACATCGGGTCGGCCGCTCGCTCGCGCTCGGGTACATCGAGGCGGGAGTGCACGATCGAACCGAGGGCTTCGAAGTCGAGATCCTGGGCGAGCGGCGCCCGGCGCAGCGTCTGGCCGCCGCCGCCTATGACCCGAGCGGCGCCCGTATGCGCGCCTGAGCCGGAGCGAGACGATGCGACTGAAGGACATCCAGACTTTCGTGGTCGGCAACCCGCCACCGCACTTCGGCGGGCCGTACTTCGTGTTCTGCAAGCTCGTGTGCGCCGATGGCGTGCACGGAGTGGGGGAGGCGTACGGCGTTCCCTTCCATCCGGATCTGGTCGCGCGCATGCTGGAGGATGTCTTCGGGCGCTATCTGGAGGGCGAGGATCCCCATGACATCGAGCGCATCTGGCGCCGCGTCTACTCATCGGGCTACACCCAGCGCCCGGACGTGACGCTCATGGGGGTGCTCAGCGCCCTGGAGATGGCCTGTTGGGATATCGTCGGCAAGGCGGCCGGACAGCCCGTGTACAAGCTGCTCGGCGGCCGGGTGCATGAGCGGCTGCGGACCTACACTTACATTTATCCGCGGCCCGGGGATCGCACCGATGTGTACAGGGATGCGGACCTCGCGGCCGAGCGGGCCTGCGAGTATGTCGCCGAGGGCTTCACGGCGCTGAAGTTCGATCCGTTCGGGCCCTACTCCGCATTCGACGGACGCCAGCCCTCGCTCGAGGCGCTCGATCGCTGCGACCGCTTCCTCGCGCGGCTGCGCGAGGCGGTTGACCTGATCGGCCAGCTGTGGACGCAGGAGCGGGTCACGTTCGCCGGGGAGTACTACCAGACCAGGTCGGCGACGATCTATGACCGGCCGGAGGTGCCGGTGCGGCTGTTCGTGGCGGCGTCCGGGCCGGCCGCGACCAGGTTCGCCGGGCGGGTGGCCGACGGATACATCTGTACCAGCGGCAAGGGGATGGACCTGTATGCCGGCACGCTGCTGCCGAATCTGGCCAGGGGCGCGGAGCAGGCGGGCCGGGACTTCGCCGGGATCGAGAAGACGATCGAGATGAAGGTCTCCTTCGACACTGACCTGGACCGGGCCCGGGCGGATACCCGGTACTGGGCGGCGCTGGCGCTGTCGCAGGAGGAGAAGGCGGGGGTGGAGGATCCGGTCGAGATGGAGCGGCTGGCCGACGCGCTGCCGGTGGAGCGCGCCGTGACCCGGCGGACCGGGAGCCCCGACCCCGATGAGCACGTCCCCTTCCTCGATGACCGCATCCGGAGAGGGGTTGGTGAGGAAGGTCCCGTCCGGCTTGCGGATCGCGAGCACGAGCGCACCGGTGCGGTCCCGGAGGTGGGCCGATCGGACGGTGCAGCCGACCAGGGCCGAGAGCCGGGGGACGGTCAGCTCGAGCGCGAGGGGGTCGTCCAGGTCCTGCGCGATCCCGGCGGCCACACCCCGCCGCTGCTGGGCGCGGTCGGACCGATGCAGTTCGAGGTGTTCGCCCACCGGATGGCGAGCGAGTTCGGCGCAGCGGTGGTCCTCTCGGGCACCCGGCAGCTGGTGGCCCGGCGGACCGACGAGCCGACGGCCGACCAGCTGCGCCGCGGGGTCGGTGGCGTGCAGGTGATGGCGCGGCGGGACGGCTCGCTGCTGGCGCTCTTCGACAGCCCGTACTGGCTCGGCCGTGCCGAGGCCGACCATCCCGAGT
>OFHJ01000025.1_pt1 | contig 56347 bp, 61 predicted proteins | sample 1522001 | NCBI WGS metagenome assembly OFHJ01 (sample SAMEA2464838, study PRJEB22497) | soil metagenome | biome: Grassland; feature: Farmland; material: Clay | place: Australia | collected 2013-02-01 | depth 1.2 m | reverse complement strand
TTTTTACTGCATGTGCTGTACTCGAGTCAAAAAACAGATATTGGAATGTTATATGTGTGCTGCTTCACATCCGGGAATGAAAATTTCAGTGTAGTGCAAATTTATTTGCTTTTTATATTAATGTGCTGGTGTAACCGCAACGATCGGGCGAACCTGCAAAAGGAAATGTTCTTAAAATCCCGTATTCATCGCGCTTTTTTCTGGCTCAGTCCTGTCAGCGACAGGAGCTTCAGCGGCTGGAATAGCCATATTATGGCTGGCTTATTCCTCCCCAGGATCTGCAATAGATATTGTATATGCAGGAATAGCTCTGATCGTCCCGACGATCATATTCGGCCTCTTATCCGGAGGGCTGAACAAAGATTGATCGGCCATCATTCAACAAAATTGAGCTGGAAACCCACTTCCGAAAGGGAGGGGATGAAAGCGAAATCTTTCCCTATTTTCCAGAAATAATACATTGCTCACCAGCAGACAGAATTGAAGAAGGGTCGGATAACGTGTAGCTCCATGCGTTCCTGTGTCCGTAAAGTCAGGTGGCTGAGCATGGAGGACATAGTACCTTCGGGCCGAGGGGAATTCAAGCCTGTGGAGATTCCGCTGGTAACCGTGGAAGCAGGAAGCCCCTTTCGAAGGATAGGGGAGCAGGTCACTCGACAAGAAATCCTAATTGCTTATATTAGAGACCTGTCTGTTTAAATGTGAATCCTGTTGGAAAACCGCGCGGTAGAGGCTTTTTAGCAGTCACAGCCATTTGGCGCGCCTTGTCGCTGGCCTCAGTTATCATGACAATAGTGGGTCTAGCTTACGCAACATGGTTCAACCAGGTAATGGCTGGAGCCAATCCCGTTAATTTCATTCTGAGGTATGATCTTATTGTAGCTTGTCTGCTTTTGTTACCGCCTGTGATGTTACTGCTGAAGGTGAGTGTTGGCCTCTGTTCAATACCAGTTATGTTAGTTGCCATTGCCTTAACCTGGACTTCATTTGTTGCTGGAACTCAACTCCTTGTTATTGCATCAGTCTTCAACTTCATCCTGTTGAAGCCCATAGTAGACCTGCGCGACCAACGCCTTGTACAGAAAAAGATTCGAGAAATGCGTCAATGAGGGATCTCCATTATTCTCCCTCAATTTTGGTCCTTTTCCATTTAATGCCTCTTCAGCCAATATTAATATATTCCACGAAGTTGAGATGATCGTGGAAGGTGGACAAACCATTAATTGCCCCAACTGCGAGGCCCCGGTGCCCGAAGACGCAGCTTACTGTCCCTCATGTGGCGCACCTCTTGCTGTTCTCACAGAGAGAGTTTCCCTTCCTGCAGGCGTGCTTCTTATTGCTTTCTTCCAGATAATCGGGTCTTTCCTCTTCCTTCTGTCAAGTTATTCAGCAGGTTCAATAATCTTTATGCTGCTCGATTTCCTTCTAATCCTCCTGGGTTTCGCCTTCTTCATGGGATACGCCGTGGCGAGATGGGTGATGGTTTTTGTATTCCCTGTGGTCATCTTTTCGCTGGTAATCTATGCAGTGAACTTTCTTTCCCTCTACAGATCCCCTCCTGTTTCTGGTGCTGACATTGCAGCACTTGTTATCTCAGCCATATCGTTTATCTACCTTCTGACACCTGGTGTCGGGATGTATTTCGAGCTGGCTGCAAAAAGAAGGGTAGACAGGATGGAAAACACAATGGGTTAGTGTTCCCTGATATCAAGCCTGACCGTTTTCTGACGATTTTGGCCCATTGTCATTGGAACTTATCGAGCTATTCATGGCTTTCATCAACTCGCTTGCATTTTCACCAACTGCAGTAAGATTAACGGTGTACGTTCCCCGGCCATTCCGGACGATATCCAGGTAGATCCTGTTCCAGGGGGAAGAGAAGTAGGCGATCAAGATCATGATTGCAAAAACGATGTCGAGAATGAATGCAACGACAAACCAGGGAGAGTTCATGTCTGAAAATGTGTAAAGAAGAGAGCCAAACTGCCCCAGAATAAGTATGGCGAAAAGAATTCCATTCAGGTTCCTCAGGCCGGTCGCCTCAATGTGTGAATCTTTGATCCTGTGAACGATCCTGTACTTTTTTCCGAGAACAAGTTCCTCGGCTTTCAGGAAAGCCCTGGACGGTTCCGATCCGATCTCAAAATCAGCCGAAGGCACACAAAAGTACTCATATTTTCATATATAATAATTTGCCGGATAAAAATAAGGGGATCAGGAAGCCTCCTTTGACTTCCTTTTGTTGAGGCTCTCGTTCAGTTCGGACGTTATTCCGTCGAAGATCTGCTTAAGAGTGTCGTTGATCTCCACTGCAGGGATTCCCTCGTCGGCTTTCTCGACAACCTCCGTCACGAGCGGGATCCTTCCAAGAAATGTGACGTTGTTCTCCTTTGCGGACTTCTCCCCGCCGCCTCTCTTGAATATGTCAATGGTCTCGCCGCAGTGTGGGCAAACAAATCCGCTCATGTTCTCAACTATCCCAAGAACAGGCAGCTTCAGCTGGGACGCGAAGTTCATCGCCTTCTTAGCATCGAGAAGTGCAACGTCCTGGGGCGTAACTACAACTACAATTCCATCCGCGTCCGGAACAAGCTGGGACACGGTAAGGGCCTCATCGCCGGTTCCAGGTGGCATATCCAGGATGACATAATCCATGTCTTCCCATACTACATCCTCGAGGAACTGCTGGACGGCCTTGTGCCTGAGCGCCCCTCTCCATATGACTGCCGTCTCTTCCGAAGGCAGGAGGAAAGCCATCGAGATGACCTTCACGCCATATTTTGTCTCGAGGGGGAGTATCTCCCCCTTCTCGGTGGCGTAGACTTTCTCCTTGTCCACGCCGAGCATTTTGGGGTCATCAGGCCCGTTGATATCGGCGTCGAGAAGGCCAACCTTGAAACCCTGCTTCGCAAGCGTAACCGCAAGATTGACTGCAATCGTTGATTTTCCGACTCCGCCTTTTCCGCTCATCACCATGATGGTGTGCTTGACTCCCCTGTACTTCTCCGATTTTCCCGGAGGCTGAACCATGGGAGTCGGGGGCGGTTTATTCATTTTGATTGTACCTGTAGGCATGGTTGAAAATAACAACTTACTATTTTATCTTAAGCGATTGATTTCCGCGATTCTGCGGATTCTTCAACGCCTGTGCAGGCCTCCTGCACAAATTTAAAACGTGAGCGGCGATTCTGCATCCAACATGTTCAAGAACGGCTGTGTTTTCTGCGACGATGTTGTGAGGCATCACAGGGCTTCCATCGTGTACGAGGACGATTACACCATGGCATTCATGGACATAGCCCCTGTCGAGAGCGGGCATGTGCTTGTGATTCCCAAAGACCATTTTGTGAACATTTTCGATATCGATTCCTCAAGGTTCGCAAAGGTCCACGAGCTCTCAAGGGTCCTTTCAAAGGCCGTCATGAAGGCAGTCGGTGCGGACGCCATAAACATCGGCCAGAACAATGGCCCCTGCGCAAACCAGAGAGTGATGCATTACCATCTCCACATCATACCGAGATGGTGCGACAGGCACCTGAACTGGGAAAGGGGAGAGGCCGACGGGGATGAACTCGATTCGGTCGCCGGAATGATAAGGGACGTATTTCAGGAATTTGAGGAAGAACTGAATTTTCAGTGATAAGTTAGCCAAAATTCTAATATTTAAAGAAGATAGGCTCAATGATCATAATCCATCGAAGTGAACAGAGTGATTAAAATGAAGAGCGTGGAAGACCTCTACAAGAGGGCCCTGGAGCTTAAGAACAAGGGCATGTCGGATAAGGAGATATCAACGGAGCTTCACCTTTCCGTTAACACCGTTACATGGCTCCTCAGTAAGGATTTCCTCAAGGAATCCTCCGTGCAGGATGTCAAGATCGGGTGGAGAAGTGCCGGCGTATTCGGCAACAGGATATACAACCTTTCAGAAGTTATAGCTGACATCATACAGGAAGAATCAATAATAGGCGACTATGAAGTCGACTCGATCCTCGGCGTTTCGATAAACGGCATTCCCTTCGCAACAATGGTATCATTCATAATGGAGAGGGAAATCACCGTGTACAGGCCCCACCCCTCAAGGGAAGAGGGCTTTTTCAGCAGCAATTTTGCCGGAGTAAAGGGGAAGAACGTGGTCGTGCTGGACGATGTTGCCAGCACAGGCGAGACCCTCAAGAGGGCGATATTGGATGTCCAGAAAGCCGGAGGAAAAGTTGTCCTTGCCGTCGTCCTTGCATCCAAGATGGCAGGCGAGGAAATAAGCGGCGTCAGGGTAAGATCAATATTGAGGACAAGGCTGGTCGGAACTCAGTAGGTTTTTGAAATGCACTGGGCAGACGCGTTCGTCAGGAATCTTAGCGGAGATCAGATCTTCTCCACCGGAATATCGCCTTCGGGCCCCATTCACGTGGGCAACATGAGGGAAATACTCACTGGAGACATACTTTACAAGGCTGCAGTTGACAGGGGACTCATGAGCAGGTTCATGTACCTCTGCGACGACCTCGATCCACTCAGGAAGGTATACCCGTTCCTCCCCGATACCTATGAGGAACATGTGGGAAAGCCGCTGAGCAGGATACCTGCTCCACAGGGGGAAGGAACGTACTCCGAGTATTTTCTCAGGCCTTTCCTCGAGACCCTTGATGTGATAAACGTCAGCGTGGAGGTCGTCAGGACAACTGACCTGTACGACCGGGGAGTTTTCGCGGAAGCCATTGACGTGGTCATGAGGAGGAAGAATGATGTGGCGCGCATTCTGGAAGAGATATCAGGCAGGGCAGTAGGAAAGGACTGGTACCCATACAACCCGTTGTGCAGCAATTGCGGGAGAATAACAAAGGCGAAGGTTGAGTGGTACAGGTTCCCTGAAGTCGGCTACAGGTGCCAGTGCGGCCATGAAGGCGTCTCAGATATAAGGAAGGCAGAGGGGAAGATGCCCTGGAGAGTGGAATGGCCTGCCAAGTGGTATGCACTCGGAGTCACGGTGGAGCCTTTTGGCAAGGACCACGGCGTCAAGGGAGGGTCATACGACACAGGCAAGGGCATTATGGAAGAAATATTTGGGGCAAAGGCCCCCGAACCACTCATCTACGAGCACATCTTCCTCAAGGGAAAGGGTGCAATGCATTCATCGACCGGAGTGGTGATAGATGCCGCAGACATGGTGAAATTTGCCCCACCGCAGATACTCAGGTTCCTGGTGGCAAGGTCACAGCCTTCCAGGCACATAATGTTTGATCCAGGGGCGGGCCTTCTCAACCTCATAGACGAGTATGAAAAATACGAGAACCTGTATGCCTCAGGAGGAGAGCTGGACGAGGATGCGAGAAGGGCGTACGAGCTTTCGAGGCTTGAGCAGAGCACGGAGAAACTGAGCAGCATAGGTTTCAGGCACCTTGTAACTCTTGTACAGATATACCCGCGTGAAGGGGATCTCCTCGAGGCCCTCCGCAGAACAGGGGAGGGTCTGGATGAAATAACCCCTGTCGTCCGCTCAAACATCGATGCAATAAGGAGATGGCTGGACAGGTACGCACCAGACAACGTGAAATTCAGCCTGCTTGAACCACATGAGAAAGTGGTCATCAATGATCAGGAAAGAAAGCTGATCGCCGGATTCCTTGAATCCGCAGGCAGCATCCAGTGGACGCCTGAGGCAATACACGACATGATACACGAGCTTATCAGGAACTCAGGAATGCAGCCAAAGTCCGGTTTCGCCGCTTTCTACAGGGTGCTTGTCGGAAAGGAGAGGGGGCCGAGGCTTGGGTACTTCCTTTCAACCCTTGGCAGGGAATTCACAATGAACAGGCTCTCTTCTGCAATCAACATGTAAAAGGTATATAATTGTGCCCCATTCCAGACTGTAATACAAGCCAATAACTGTCACGGAGGGAATATAAGACTTGAAAATACTGGTGAACTGCGCACTCCCCTATGCAAACGGACCCCTGCACCTGGGCCACATCGCAGGTGCATACCTTGGGGCGGACATATTTGTAAGATTTCAGAGAATGAGAGGAAATGAGGTCCTGTTCGTTTCGGGCAGCGACGAGCACGGCACCCCGATAACCATGAGGGCGGACAGGGAGAATACCACTCCCGCAAGCATAGCTGACCGTTATTACAGGGAGCATTCCGAGACCTTCAGGAACCTCGGGATCGATTTCAGCATCTTCTCCAGGACAACCACCAAAGTGCACGCTGAAACTGTGAGGGAAATTTTCCTGGAGCTAATGGACGGTGGCCTCCTTACCGAGAAGACGATGATATCCCCGTTCTGCCCGGGCTGCAACAGGTTCATGCCCGACAGGTACATCACAGGAACCTGCCCCAACTGCGGCTTTGAAGAGGCAAAGGGCGACCAGTGCGACGAGTGCGGCAAGATCCTTGATCCCCAGGACCTGATAAGCCCGAAATGCGCAGTTTGCGGGACAGTCCCGGAATTCAGGGAGACAAAGCACATGTTCCTGAGGCTGGACCTCCTGCAGGACGGGATCCTGAAGTGGCTTGACACCAGGACATTCTGGAAGCAGAACGTCCTCACATTCACGAAGAACTTCGTAAAAGGCGGCCTGAAAGAGAGGGCCATAACCAGGGATATCGAGTGGGGCGTGCCTGTTCCGCTTGAGGGCTATGAGAACAAGAGAATATATGTCTGGTTCGAGGCCCTTATCGGATACATATCGGCAGCAAAGATCTATTCAGAGAAGATCGGAGACCCTGGCTACTGGAAATCCTTCTACATGGACCCGGAAGTGAGGAACTACTATTTCATCGGGAAGGACAACATACCGTTCCACAGCATAGTCTGGCCGGGCATGATAATGGGCCTGAAGGGCATAAACCTCCCCTATGAGGTGGTGGCCAACGAATTCCTCAGGTTCAAGGGGAAACAGTTCTCCAAGAGCAGAGGCATAGGATTCACGGCCAATGAGATGCTGAACCTTGCTGGCAGGGATTACCTGAGATACTACCTTTCATCAATACTGCCGGAGAGCAGCGATGCTGATTTCTCGCCTGAGGATATGGCGGAAAAGGTCAATTCAGAGTACATCGACAAGTACGGGAATTTCATACACAGGGTCACGAGCTTTGCTTTCAACAATTCCCTGAAACTGGGCAAAGGGGAACTGGACGGGGACGACAGCATGATCCTGGAATACGCTGAAAAGAAGTTCACGCAATACTCCGGGAGGCTGGAGCGTGCAGAGGTCAAGAGGGCACTGCTGGAGTGGCTCGAGCTGGTGAAGGAGTCAAACGTATACTTCAACAGCTCAAAACCATGGGACCTGGTGAAGACAGACCTGAACAGGTGCAGCTCAAAGCTCTGGGTAGCATACAAGCTTGCACAGTACATGACGGTGATGGTATACCCCTTCACGCCGGATTCTGCAGTAAAGATGCTCTCCCGGCTTGGAGTCTCCCGGGAGGTTGAGAAAGCGGGATTCGATCTGCTGAAGAACGATGAGTTCACCATACCGGTTGAAAAACCTGCAAAACCCTTCAACAAGATGGAGTTTGAAGACGTGAACCCCAATCCGCTTGACCTCAGGGTTGCGAAGATAGTGGAGGCGAAGGATCATCCCAACGCGGATGCCCTGTATGTGATGAAACTGTCCGTTGGAGGCGAGGAGAGGCAGCTTGTTGCAGGCCTCAAGAAGCACTACAGCACCGAGGAGCTCATGGGCAGGAAGATCATCATAGTTGCAAACCTGAAAAAGGCAAAGTTAAGGGGAGAGGTATCCGAAGGGATGATGCTTGCAGCCGATGACGGCGATAGCGTCAAGTACCTCACTGTCCCGGATGAGATTCCGGAGGGGTCGAAGGTCAGCATAGGGGACTACGGCTACAACGGCACGGGGCAGATAGAGCTCAAGACGCTACAGGCGCTCGGGCTGAAGGTAAAAAAAGTAGACGGCCAGTTCAGGGCATCTGCTACACTCATGGACCATAACTATTTCCTGAACACAGGCGGGAAATTCGTTGAAGTGTCTGGGGAAAGCAGGGATGGGGCGACGATCAAATAAAGGTAATATTTAATCGTCTTGTTCACAATACGATTTCATTACCGGGATCATACTGATTTCGTCAATCAGGCAACATGTATCATCGATGTGGCGATGTCCCTCAACATTTAGGTCAAAAAATTTAATATCGAGATTTTAATATCACATCTCCCAATGATTTTTATGACATTCACTAAATTTGAAAAAGCAAGGATTATCGGAGCGCGAGCTTTGCAGATTGCCATGGGTGCCCCGGTTATAATAGATGTCCCCAGCAACCTTATAGATCCTGTTGATATCGCCATGCTTGAATTCGAGAACAATGTCATACCAATTACCATAAAGAGGGCAGAATCCTCATAACACCATTGAGGGCACATTTTCCTAAAGCATTGTAATTTTCCATAAGTTTTCTTCAATTTTGACCGTGGGTTTGCATTATCATGGGTGTTGTATATTAAAACCCAGAATTATCCAATAATTAGCAGGCTCGCGAAACAGTTAAATAGATTTTAGTTATAAGGGACATTACGCACTAAAAGTGTAGGAATATAACACTAATAGCCAGCCAACAAGGCGGGTAAGGGACAATGCTAAGTGCATATGTGTGAACTATACCATTCCAAGGCTGGTAAATATGAGGTTGTGAGTTTATGCTCACTTCTGAGAGGGAAAGGTGCAAACTATGGCTCGCCAATTTCTCAATAATATTGTGCAAATGACAGGAATTAACTCCGGTTGATCCTGCCGGCGGCCACTGCTATCAGGTTGCGACTAAGCCATGCGAGTTAAGGGGTCGCAAGACACCAGCGAACCGCTCAGTAACACGCGGATAATCTACCCTTAGGTGGGGTATAGCCTCGGGAAACTGAGGGTAATTCCCCATAATCACTATATGCTGGAATGCTTTGGTGATGAAAGTTCCGACGCCTGAGGATGAGTCTGCGGCCTATCAGGTAGTATGTGGTGTAAAGGACCACATAGCCGAAGACGGGTACGGGCCCTGAGAGGGGGTGCCCGGAGATGGACTCTGAGACACTAGTCCAGGCCCTACGGGGCGCAGCAGGCGCGAAAACTGTGCAATGCGCGAAAGCGCGACACGGGTAACCTGAGTGCCTTGACAAAGTCAAGGCTTTTCTCAAACCTAAAAAGTTTGAGGAATAAGAGCTGGGCAAGACGGGTGCCAGCCGCCGCGGTAACACCCGCAGCTCGAGTGGTGGTCACTTTTATTGAGCCTAAAGCGTTCGTAGCCGGTTCCGTAAATCTTCAGATAAATTCTCCTGCTCAACAGAAGATCCTCTGAGGAGACTGCGGAACTTGGGACCGGGTGAGGTTGAGGGTACCTCCGGGGTAGGGGTAAAATCCTGTAATCCTGGAGGGACGACCAGTGGCGAAGGCGTTCAACCAGAACGGATCCGACGGTGAGGGACGAGGGCTAGGGGAGCGAACCGGATTAGATACCCGGGTAGTCCTAGCTGTAAACTCTGCCCACTTGGTGTTGCTTCTCCGTTGAGGGGGAGCAGTGCCGGAGCGAAGGTGTTAAGTGGGCCGCTTGGGGAGTATGGTCGCAAGGCTGAAACTTAAAGGAATTGGCGGGGGAGCACCGCAACGGGAGGAGCGTGCGGTTTAATTGGATTCAACGCCGGACAACTCACCGGGAGCGACCTTTGCATGAGAGTCAACCTGACGAGTTTACTCGATAGAAGGAGAGGTGGTGCATGGCCGTCGTCAGCTCGTACCGTAAGGCGTTCACTTAAGTGTGATAACGAGCGAGACCCCCATCTTTAATTGCCAGCTTGTCTTAGCGGACAAGGGCACTTTAGAGGGACCGCCAGCGCTAAGCTGGAGGAAGGAGGGGTCGACGGCAGGTCAGTACGCCCCGAATCTCCCGGGCTACACGCGCGCTACAAAGGGCAGGACAATGAGTTGCGACACCGATAGGTGGAGCTAACCTCGAAACCTGTTCGTAGTTAGGATTGAGGGCTGTAACTCGCCCTCATGAATGTGGATTCCGTAGTAATCGCGGGTCAACAGCCCGCGGTGAATATGCCCCTGCTCCTTGCACACACCGCCCGTCAAACCATCCGAGCTGGTGTTGGATGAGGGCACGTCCGAGAGGGCGAGCTCGAATCTGATGTCAGTGAGGAGGGTTAAGTCGTAACAAGGTATCCGTAGGGGAACCTGCGGATGGATCACCTCCTAAGACACGGCGAGCCATAGGCACACTCAATCCCTTTATATTCCAACCACTAGTGCACATTTATTCATAATCCATACTTTGCTCGAAAGAGTTTTATTTATTATTCTACTTAAGTGAGGTAAGGTTTAATATGTCCTTTGACGAAAAGGCAATGGAAATCCAGGATAAAGTTGAGAGAAGATTCTCAAATCTTGGGAAAGGCAAATATTCGAGGCTGCTCAGAATGGCCAAAAAACCGGACAGAGACGAGTATATCAAAGTCCTGCTCATTACAGGCGCCGGTATAATACTGCTCGGGCTTCTTGGGTTTTTTATATATCTTATGATGGGATATTATTTCAAAATACCATAGGTGAATCTTAAATGCAGAATGCTAATGAAAACCAGTTTGAATGGATAAACTTCGAAGTTTCTGATGTGAAGAAGGGCAGTGGCAGAAAAGAAGATGTGCCTATACTGCTCAGGAACATTCAGAGCAAGAAGAGAAAATTTTCAATAAATATTCAGGTTGAATTCGAGGAGAGAGATCCCCTGATAGAGTGGTTTTTTACTGTCGATGCCGGCAAGGCCAAGGATTACACACTCTCACCCAATGACAATTCCCCGATTACTGAAGAAGTGGAGCTCGATGCCCATCAGACGAAGAAAATAACACTTAACGTCACTACTCCGAAAGGTGGGTACATGGGAGATAAGGCTATCCTGACGGTCAAGATTGATTCCGAGGATGGTGTCCACTCGCTTACAAAGACTTTCAGCGTTACGATATCCCCTATAATTGTCGCCCTCAAGACAACCGTGGGGAACGAGATACCGGTTTCCCGCGACCTTGTCAATAGGGCTCAGAGAGACAAGGAGGAAAGGATGGAGACCAACCCGAATGCCATAAGCGAAATACTAGCAGTAATGTCTCCCTTCGAAGTCAAGGGGTACGTGTTCGTTGAGGCCATGCACTCCGATAGGATAGCATACATAGCCAGGGGGATAAGGGGCTTCAAGGGAATCGTCCAGGGAGATATTGATCTAGAGGAAATAGTGCACTACCTCACACCGAAACCAGCAGTCACCGGTCTTGAAATTGGGGCGTTTGTCGAGCTGATTGATGGGCCGTTCAAGGGGGAGAAAGCCAAGATTACATTCATAGACGCCGGAAAGGAGGAAGTTACAGTCCAGCTTATAGAATCAATGGTCCCAATACCTGTAACAGTCAAGGCAGAAGCAATCAGGATGCTTGACAAGAAATAGGACATCTGATGAAGCTTAAAGTTGGTTCCAAGGAGAAAGAGAGGAAGTTTCTGCAACATCTCAACAAATACTTCGAGGATCCTGCTTCAATTCTGCCGGACTGCATGGACAAAGGTTTCCTTTGCCCCTTCGAGTCCTACCGGAAAAAGATTGATGCCACAGGCAATTATGAAAAATACTCCAGATCGGCTGACCAGTTTCTCAGCGCCCTTGGTGAGACTAAGAAGATCATAGAGTCCGACTCCGCCCCAATTCTAGGGTTCATAACAACACCATACGGGAATGTGGAGTATGCCAAGAGAGGCAATGCAGATCCCGCTGTCCTTGCCGGGCTCCAGCACTATGACAATGAGATATGGAGGATGCTTGCATTTTCATCACTGGCGAAGTCGAAAAAGGCGAGGGTCTACTCTTCCAGGAACTTCTATCTGGCCTCGTGCAAAAACAGCGGACCCGGAATAGAGTTTTTCCAGGATGTATTTGAGGAGCATGGAATCCAGCATTCTGTTTCTGATGGCATCATAGAGATAGGCGACTCCGGGAAGAGCATGGTCGTGACGCACTTCTCGGGACAGGCAGTAAGGATCTATGAAAACAGCCAGGGAAGCACCCTGCATATACTGATCAGGCACTTCCTCACGAAGGATTACTATTCTGATTTCTCAATATCAAGCGACTATCTTGAAGATTTTGTGAAGACCGTCCCTGAGGATGCGACTGCTTCATATTTCAACGGGAAGATTGATGACAGGCAGATGATCAAGAAGATAGCCAGGCACAGAATTGACGAGGCTGTGGGCCAGGGAATGTACGTCATTGGGGACATGTGCTATACCGATTCCGATGAGTTCATTTCACAATTTACTGATGATGCGATCTCTCCTGAGCTCCTCAGGGACCCGGTGGAGGAGTACGGCAAAGGCATATATCTGGAGACAGGAAGCACAAGAAAGCTCCTCGAGATACTGTGGCAGAAAAGTGGAGACAGGATAATCAAGAAGATGTTCCCTGATATGGATGACGGGAAGATAAAATCGCTTAAGGGCAGTCCAATGGACAGGATCGAGAGTGCTAGGAAGCTGTATAATTCAGATGAGATAGAGTCCTCTTTCGATGTTGAGCCTTGGTCAAAAAATGCGCAGTACCTGGTGGATCTCCTGAAGAAATACCACAAGGAAGGTAAAGACAATGCCATCAGAGAAGGGGAGAGAATGCTCACAAATTCCCCCATAGTGAAGGCCATATATTACGGGTTCCTGGAATCGGTTGGCGAGACCGAAAATAAGGAGTGGATGTTCACTCCGAACGAGATTGATCTTGGAACGAAGATGAAAGACCTGATAAGAGAGCTACTTACAAACGTCAGTGAAGTGAATGAGAAAATTGTTAACCTGAAGTCGTACATACCGTGAGGGACCAGATGCCTAAACACTTTATATCAAAAAAAGAGCTTAAAAGCCTGAAGGACAGGGTGGATCAGCTTGGGCTGGATCCTGAGACCCTGGCTAATGTTGAAGTGGAAGAGATTAAGGACGAAAAGTGCTATTTTGTTGACAAGAAGCCATTCATCTATGAAAAGGGGAAGGAAGCATTCGTTCCAACCCTGTTCTTGCTGAATGAAGCCAGGCCCTCCGCCGCTTATGTCAGCGTTGATGATGGTGCAGTGCCGCACGTCATGAACGGGGCAAACGTTTTTGCCCAGGGGATCACCGAGATTGACATGAAAGTCAAGACTGGCGACATGGTGTTCGTAAGGAACAAGGACGGCATATTCCTTGCAGTGGGAATAGCAGAAAGAGATGCCCGGGAAATCATGGAAAACAGGAAAGGGGAAGCTGTCAAGCTGATACATTACCCGGACGACAGAATCTTCAAGACCTTTTACAAGTAGGCAGGCATACCATAACACTTATCATCGGAAAGCTTATAATATCCCCATGGTAGATTTACTGAGCATAGGGACAAAAGCTCCTGATTTTCATTCCGTGGATCAGGAAGGCAAAGAGATTAGCCTCAGCCATTTCAAGGGAAGGCCCGTCATACTTTATTTCTATCCCAAAGATGATACTCCCGGCTGCACCAAGGAAGCATGCAACTTCAGGGACAACTACTCGCAGTATGAGGCCAGGGGAGTGAAGGTCCTCGGCGTCAGTGTTGACGATCAGGAATCGCACAGGAAATTTGCAGAAAAATACAACCTGAATTTCACACTCGTTGCGGACGATTCAAAGGATATCTCGCGGAAATACGGAGCCCTTGGAGACAACGTTGCAAAGAGAGTCACCTATATCATTGACAAGGAAGGTTCGATAGCTCACGTTTACCCAAATGTGAATCCGGACCAGCACTCAGATGAAGTTATGGCCAAGCTGCAGGACCTTAGGCTTGTCAGTTAGCTAGAGAAAAAATCAATAAATATTGAGAAGGCTTTGATGGTTATGGCAGAACAACTTGAAACTGGAACCAAGGCTCCGGATTTTGAATCTGTTGATCAGAACGGAAACCCCGTCAAACTGAGCGACTACGACGGAAAAGTGCGTGTTGTTTACTTCTATCCCAGGGATAATACCCCTGGCTGCACCAAGGAAGCATGCAACTTCAGGGATAATTATGAAGAGTACGAGAAGAATGGCATAAAGGTATTCGGAATTAGTGTCGACTCAGAAAAATCACACAAGAATTTCGCGGACAAGTACGAGCTAAACTTCACGCTGGTAGCCGACAAGTCAAAGGAAATATCTGAGAAGTACGGTGTTCTTGGGGTTTCTTCAGCAAGAAGAGTCACGTACCTCATAGACAGAGAAGGTACAATAGCTCATGTTTACCCCAAGGTAAGCCCAAAGGAGCACGCTACTGAGGTCCTTAAGAAAATTGAAGAACTCGGTCTCTGACCATTTTATTTTCATTGTTGCCTGAAAGTACTGGCAGAGGCAACACAGCATCCCTTCCACTAAAGTGAGGCGGAATTGCTTTGCCGTTTAAAGAAATATATTATGTAGTTTTATTGCCAGTCTGCATCGAAAGAACAGACAGGATTATAGAAGACATAATCCAGACTATGGATACTATTAGCAATAGCGGATTTGGATCTACCCAGGCCGCAACGATGAATAATGCTGCGGGGAGAAGATACTTTATCACTCCCCAAAAAAAAGGATAAAAATCCATGGATCATCCGAAAAGTGAGCTCAGACCTTCCATGGCCTCTTCTTCAGAGACTTCTTCCTTCTTCTCTTCTTTCTTTTCCTCTTTCTTCTTTTCCTTCTTCTCAGCCGGTGCAGCCTGTGGGGCAGCTGGTGCTACCGCAGCTGCTGCAGCGTTTTTAAGGACTTCTTCAATCTTGACCCCTTTCAGGCTTGAAACAAGTGTTTTGAGTCTTGCTTCATCTGATGAGACGCCAGCTTCTGCCAGAACCTTCTTCAAGTTCTCCTCGTCTATTTCCTTTCCGGCTGAATGAAGCAGCAAAGCTCCGTATATATATTCCATATTTTCTTACCTCCTTACGTTATCCAAACAAGGAACCTAATCCTTCCGAAATGTTCTCGTCAACATTCCCTTCTTCTTTCTTTTCCTCTTGCTCTGGTTCTTCTTCTGCTTCCTCAGAAGCTTCTTCCTCGCCGCCAAGAGTGCCACTTAGGGCAGTGGCTTCCCTAATAGCTTTGAGTATAAATAGTTCTATGTTGCTCTCATCCATGTATCCGCTCTCGAGAGCGAGCTGTTCAGCCTGGATCTTTGCCTTGAAAAGCAGATCGGGCAGAACCTCTGGGACAATGAACATGGTTTCGAGTGCTACGCCTTTTGCTTCAGAGAATGCTTTTCCTATATCCCCAAGAATATCTTCCAGTTTGACTGAAAGGACATTCTTTGTGAATATAATGCCATCACTGTAAGCCCCTATTATATCGAGTCCAACGTTGATGGGCTTTATATCCAGTTTCTCCAGTATTTTCGCTTTGTCTCTGGGGATTGGCTCTCCTTCCTTTACCAGAACGGTTTCCCCTTTGATCACTATCTTTCCCTTTTCAATTGCAGTCTTAAGACCCACTTTCTGGAATTCACTTATCATTGGGCCGGGCGGGAAACCGGTAACAGCCTCTTCAACAACTATATCCATTGGGGCAAGTTCTCCCCCTTTGGCCGGAGAATCCTGCCTTGTGTTGAATAGCATATCGTAAATTGTCTTAGGATCCTTCTCCGACGTGAGAAGTGCTATCTGGCCATCACTATAATCCTTGAGAGACTGTATATTTTCCCTCTTTACCTTTTCAAGGGCGTTAAGAAACAGCCTCCTCCTAACAACTCTGAGGTTAACCTTGCCTTTCAGATCCCTCCTAATATTCTGGAGCTGCTGATTCCCGATACCCGTTATATCAACTATTGCGACCACAGGGTGGGACTCAATTTCCTTCTTGAGTTCCTCAACGGCATCAACTTTCCACTGGGCAACTTTTGCCTGGTATTCGGTCATTTGTATTCCTCCATTTTAAGTCTTACAGCCTTGCCCATTGTCGTCTTAACATAAACTGAATCAATGTTGTTGTAGCCTTTTTCAAGCTTTCCTGCAAGCCTGGTTATAACTGCATCGACATTTTCAGCCAGATCTTCATCACTCATGTCTTTTGTGCCAACAGGAACATGAAGGGTTTTCTTATCTTTACTCCTGGCCCTTACCGTCTGTTTCAGATTAGCAATAAGGGGTGATGGGTCCTGCCCGGGAGGCAATGGCCTTGGCATCTTTCCCCTTGGGCCTAGAACCTGTCCCAGGGACTTACCTATTGTTGCCATAAGTGTTGCCTCCGCAACAAAGAAATCGACGTCATTTGCCAGTTTCTTGAAGTCTTTCTTGTCATCTGCAAATTTTGTAACGTCTTCGGGACCGTACATGTAGTCTGCCAAATCCTTTCCCTTGTCCCTCATTTCCTCTGTTCCGATAACAGCGACTTTGTATTTCCTGCCTCTACCTTTTGGAAGCATAATCTCTTCATTCAGCCTGTTCTTTGGATCGCTGAGGTCAACCTCTTTCAGGTTTACCGCCATCTCAATGCTTTCCTGGAACTTCCTGTCTTTTGAAGATTGTTTTGCTTCTTTAACAGCTTCTATTGAAACACTGTTTGCCAAATAAATCACCAACCTGTAGTATAGCGAGCATTTGCTCTCCTACAGCTTAAATCTCAATTTTTCCGTTCTTAATAAGTGTTTGTATCTCCATTGGATCTTTTCCCTCGACGTTCAAGCCCAGGGAAACGCACGTGCCAATGACCTCCAGGACTGCGCCCTTGAGATCGTATGCCATCATGCTGTCCATTTTAGCCTCTGCCACTTTCTTTATCTGTTCAATTGTCGCGTTGCCTGCAACCGTCTCCTTCCTGTTTGAGGCCCCCTTGGCAACGCCTACTTCTTTCTTGAGGAGTGCAGATGTCGGAGGTATTCCCACCTTGATCTCGTATTCCTTAGTATCAGGATTTGTAACAGTAACTGTAACTGGAACCTGCATTCCATCGAATGCTTTCGTTTTCTCGTTTATTTCCTTTATTATCTGACCAAGATTCAGCCCAAGGGGACCAAGAGCCGGGCCTATTGGGGGACCCGATGTTGCTTTTCCGCCTTCGACCATGGTTTCGACTGATTGTGCCATTTATTTACACCTGCTTGCGCCGTCGTTAATGGTAAATACATTTTTTAACCTTTTGATTCTAACCCGAATTAATCTGAAAACTGGGTGAACCTATTTATTACTTGTATGATAACCCCGGGTCTATAGAATTCATCGCGGGATTTCAATGAATGTTGTGATTGAGGACGGAAGGCGTCTCGATAAATTCAGCCATCGGACAAGAGTCCTGGTAGACATATACAGGGCTACATCGACAATACCAATCCTACTCAGAAACGGAGCAAGGGAAATCATCCCCACTGAGACCCTAGCAGAGGCCAGATTGATTAAAAGGGACAGACCCGACTGCGTCATTGTCGGGGAGCGTTTTGGTTTCAAGGTCCCTGGATTCGATTACGGCAATTCTCCTTCACAGCTCCTTAACCTTGACTTCACCGGCAAGGTTGTAATTTTTACTTCCACAAACGGCACCAAGGTGCTCAAGAAGATAGTGGAAGGCGGGGAGGTGTTTATAGGGTCATTCATCAATGCCGACGCAACGTATGAAGCTCTCAAAGGAAAAGAGAGCGTTTCGATTGTAACTTCCAATAGGCCCGACGGGCGGGCAGAGGAAGACTACCTTTTTGCCGAATACCTGATGAAAAGGCTGAGAGGCGATGAAGTGTCCCTTACTGAATATGTGCGTCTCGTGAAGAAGAGTTCCGGTTCAAGATGGCTGAAAGTCATGGGTTTCTGGGGAGACATTTCTGCTTCCCTGACTCCCAACCTGGTTGATTTTCCTGTCATATACAGGGATGGAAAGATTATCAGATTTCAATGAAATCCCCCTCTTTAAAACCCGACCCTCTGTGACCTGCAAGATGTTCAAGGAGCAATCGTGCCCATTTGAGCTTTTTTTTCTTCACAGCAGGGTCTGATAGCTTTTCGGGATTTGGCCTGTCGAAATGAAAACCTGCCAGGATTATACCATCAGCACCGAAATGGTCAGCCAGAAATGCAGCCCTGTCCCCGTCGGTAAAACCGCCAAAATTGAATATGTTCCAGAGCGGTATGTTCTGGGTCGTTCCCACGAAAGTTCCTCCCGCAACTAGATCGAGGTTTTCCACTTCGCGCATATTGTCTCCGTGTGAGTGTATCACAACAGTGCTGCCCTGCGAAGCACAGGACATTATTTTGCCAATGTTTCCGTCCAGGTCGGTGACTATTATGTCAGGGCAGGGTTCAGCCTCGAGGAATGCCCCCAGAGCTGAGTCAGCCACAATTCTCAATCCAACTGGAATGCTGCCTAGTATGCTTCTGAGATTTTCACCATTTCCTATAACAACTGCCTTTTTGCCCTTTATTCGAACAAGAGGGGCCACAGTCGATTTATCACTTAGAATGGAAGAAAGTTTCAATGAGGAAAGATAATCCAGGCGCGGATCAAAAGAAAAATCGCTGATTATTCCCGAATAGAAGCTCCACCAGTCTTTCAGGTTCATTTCTCGTCAAAGAAGCTGGAGTTTCCGGACGATCCTACAGACCTTGACTCCCCTGACTGGCCATAATACTTGTGGACCATAGAGGAAAGCATTGCTATGACAAGTCCCATAACAAGGAAGAAAACGCTCACAATGGCATACGAGAACGTGATGAATCCCAGTATGAACCTTATGTAGTTGATCATGCCGTACACAATGAACGCTATTGACAGTGAGAACATTAGGCCATACCAGATGCGCTGTATTCCTGCTTTCTTGGATGATGCCATATCTACTGCTGTTCCCACCTCTCTCGCGAATACAGCGGCGTATATCCACCACGTAAAAAGCGACAGAAATATCAGGAGCCCGTCAAGTGCGGAGTGGTCAGTCCTTCTTGCAATTGCGAAGCTGGATGCCAGTCCTGCGAATATGAGCATTGAGGAAATTACGTAGGAAAGGAAAAGGATCCTGGTTTCCTGGGCATACTCACGCACTGACCCAAGAAGCTTCTTCGCGAATTTTCCAAGCTCAAAGCCTCTTTCAACGAAGTACGCGCCAAGGACAATCGTGACAAATGTCACTGCACCTAAGCTGGGGTCAACAAACTGGACCTTCGCAGCAAATATTGAGTAAAGTATGAAACCGAGTGATACCACACCATAAGTCAGGAAAACAAGACCTAGCGGGATTATGAACTTGTTGACAAGCTTCTTGTCCTTCAATCCACGAACTATGTAGTAATACAGCGACTCTATGTTCTGGTTGTGCCTGACCATTATGTGCTTTACATACCTGATCTTGATCCTTGATACTATCACAGGAACTATGTAATCATCTTCTGCACCATCGGTTACAAGAATAAGATCATCAAAAGTTCCTTGCTGAAGCATTTCCTCCAGCTGGGCGCTTAGTATTTCATCCGAATGCGTTCCAACGTCAACATCTCCGGTTATCAGGCCGATGTCAACGTCCTTGCCCTGCCTCTGCAGTTCCTCGTAATGCCTTATTGCACCGAAAAGCGCGTTTGCATCGGAATCCTCAGGGTCGCTGGTAATAAGTTTGATTGCAGCGTTATAGCACTCAGCGTAGCCAAGGATGGGACCTGTTATTCCCACCTTCTCCCCGTAGTCGTTATCCCGGTCCACGTTAAGTATGAGTGTTCTCATATAGATCTGCTGTTCAGCGCCTGCTTTCACTGTATCAGTGTTAATAGGTATTTAGGCTTTATTGATTGCATTATGTCATACAATCCTACCTACACACTGCAGGATGACAGGCGGTAAATTTAACATATAATTTCAGAATATAAAGATATTGAAGTTTTGAATAATTCAAAGATCGTGCTTCTCAAAGCTTGAAATGCAACGAAATGACGAGTTTATCTGATTTTACAGCGAAACACTGGCGCGACCCTTATTTTATCACATAGTAGCCTGCGCTTTTCTGCCTTGCTACCCTTTTTATGTAACCGTTTTTCTGCAGCTCCTGGAGAGATGAGGACACTATCCCCTTTCCAAGAGAAGCTGATTTCATAATATCGTCTGCTGTCTTCAGTTTGTCTTCTGAGACAGCGCCTATCTTCTTCATTGCCTCATATATCTTCTTAGTGTTTGCTGACATTTCCCCCATTTATTTACCTTTTTTAATATCACAATGTGTTATTTATTTGTTTATTGATGAAACTTCCCAGTTAAGCCCGCAGGCTCAGCAATCGACAAAAAACTGTTGCCGGAACTCAGTTCAGGGTTAAAAAACACATATATTTTTAAGGCAATTCGGTTCATGATGGTTGGATGCACACTGTCTCCCTGGCAGAATGAGTGCTAGAGCCCCAATAGCTTATCCTTATCATCATTTCTGCTTCATTTCGTCAATTGTTGAAATGAACATCGTTAATTTTTATATAGTACCTGAATCTTCCACAATTAGGTGCATTAATGTCAGGCATAGTATCGTACGGCTCCTACATCCCAAAGTACAGAATAAGGCCCGAGGAAATTGCGAGGGTCTGGGGAGAGGACGCCGAGAAGATAAAGAACGGAATATACGTTATAAGCAAATCAGTCCCATCCCCGGACGAGGATGTGGCCACCATCTCAGTGGAAGCTGCAAGAAATGCGCTTAAAAGGAGGCCGATTAACCCGAAGCACATAGGGGCCATATACATAGGTTCCGAGTCCCATCCTTATGCTGTCAAGCCAACCGCGACGATCGTTGCTTCCGCATTGGGCGCGGATTTCAACCTGTTTTCAGCTGATTATGAGTTTGCCTGCAAGGCAGGGACCGCAGGAATGCAGAATGTAAAGGCTATGGTTGATGCGGGAAATATCAGTTATGGAATCGCCATAGGTTCAGATACTTCACAAGGTGCCCCTGGAGACGTTCTAGAATATACTGCTTCTGCTGGAGGCACTGCTTTTCTAATAGGAGGCGAAGACGTAATTGCTGAGATAAACCATACCGCATCTGTTACTTCAGATACTCCAGATTTCTGGAGAAGGGAGGGGCAGCCGTACCCTACCCATGGCGAAAGGTTTACAGGCGAGCCGGCTTACTTCAAGCATACAAGGGCTGCTGCAGCCAGAATAATGGAGATGGCAGGCACCAAGCCCGAAGATTATGATTATGCCGTTTTCCACCAGCCAAATGGGAAATTCCCGACAAGAGTGGCCAAGATTCTTGGCTTCAGGGAGGAACAGTATAAGGATGGCCTTCTCACACCGGTTATTGGGAACACGTATTCGGGTGCTATGATGACCGGCCTTTCAGCAATACTGGACAAGGCAAAGTCAGGAGACAGGATACTTGCTGTTTCATTCGGCTCAGGTGCCGGATCAGACGGCTTTGACATTACCGTAACCGATGCCATTGGAAAAATGGACCGCCACGCTGCTCCAACAATACAGGATATGCTGGACAATGTGAAATGGGTCGACTACTCGATCTATGCGAAGTTCAAGAAGAAGATAGTAGTGGGTGAGAATATTGCGTGATGTTTATATCATAGGTGCCGGAGAGACTAGGTACGGAGAGCTATGGGAGAGGTCACTGAGAGAGCTCGCCGTGGAGGCAGGCTTGAGAGCTATAGAGAATGCCGGCGTTTACAGCAGGGATGTTGAGATACTCTACGGGAGCAACAGCCTTGCGGGCATAATCAACGGGCAGGAGAATATCGGCTCGCTCATATCCGATTTTGCCGGAATAGCGCATAACAACATTCCCGCTGTGAGAGTTGAAGCATCTTCTGCGTCCGGAGGGGCTGCATTAAGGGAAGCTTATCTAGCGATCAAGTCAGGGGAATACGACCTGATCATGGTAGGTGGGGTCGAGAAGATGACCGACATCTACGGCAATGAGCTCCTCAACATGATGGGTTCAATCCTTGACAGAGAGTGGGAATCCTTCTTTGGCGCAACCCCTGCCGCCATGGCTGCAATAGTGGCAAGGAAGTACATGAAGGACTTCAACGTGGAGAAGGAAGCGCTTTCGATGATGTCCATCAATGACCATGAAAACGCATCAAAGAATCCAATGGCCCAGTACAAGAACAAGCTCACCCTCAAACAGGCCATGGGCGCAACAAACGTGGCAGAGCCGCTTACACTGATGGACTGCAGCCCGATAACGGACGGGGCATCCGCCATTCTGCTTGCCTCTGACAGATATATGAAAAAGAATAAGCTGGAAGGTGCAATGGTATTGGGGTCAGGCATCTCCCAGGATTACTTCGCCGTTCACAACCGGGAGTCGATATACACTCTCAATTCCGCGAAAATCGCAGCCAGGGAAGCTCTCAAGAAGGCGGGAAAAAAGCTTGACGACATATCACTCGTTGAGCTCCACGATTCCTACAGCATTTATGGGCTACTAGAGCTGGAGGATCTGGGATTCGCGGAAAAAGGGAAGGCCAAGCACCTTGTATATGAGGATATCAAGGCCGGAGGAAGAATCCCGGTAAACACTTCAGGGGGGCTTAAGGCCAAAGGATATCCGCTCGGGGCGGTCGGTATATCCCAGGCAGTTGAGGCCTATGAACAGGTAATGGGAAAGGCTGGCCAGAGACAGTTGAAGAGTGTGGACTCCGTTCTTCTTCATAACATGGCAGGAACCGGCTCAACTTCCGTTGTCCATGTAATAGGAGGTGAATAATATGGGTGAGCTTTCAAGATTCTGGAGAGAGAGCGACCACCGGTACAGGCTGGTGGCCCACAAGTGCGGCAACTGCGACAGGGTTTACTTCCCGCCCAGGGATGTCTGCCCGACATGCCACAGGGAGTCCGTAGGCAAGATGGAGCCCATAGACCTTTCAGGAAAAGGGGAAGTTGTCTCGTATACCGTTGTGCATGAAGCTCCAACCCCATTCACGAGACAGAAACCATACATCCTCGCCATAATTAAACTGGATGAGGGCCCCTCTCTGACAGGACAGATAGTCGATTCCGATCCGGAGGAAGTGGATATGGGTAAGCGTGTCCACTCAGTTTTCAGGAAAGTCGCAGAAGACGGAAAGAGCGGAATAATACAGTATGGATACAAGTTTGTTCTTGACTGATTTTTCTCAGTTCTTGAACAAACAAATTATATCCATCAACCTTTTACTATATTTATGACCAATAGGGCTTCAAAATACAGCAATGCCCTTGGCCTCTATGTCAATTGTGAGATCGACAACGGGTCAGTAAGCAGAGTGTTCGTCACCATGTCACCCCGGTTCGCGGAAGAAGGGAATGAAATTCTGGACAGGATATGCGAATACCTCTCTGGAGAAGCAGTTGACCTGTCTGATATCCCAATAGAGCCCCGGGGGACAGATTTCCAGAAGAAGGTGTGGTCAGCGCTCATGGATATCCCGAGAGGTGAGGTCCGGACATATTCTGAGATAGCAAGGGTTATTGGAAAACCAAAGGGTGCAAGGGCAGTTGGAAATGCCGTCGGATCAAACCACCTGTTGATTCTTGTCCCATGCCACAGGGTGGTCGCAAAACACGGGCTTGGGGGATTCTCTGCAGAAGGAGGCATTGAGACCAAGATGAAAATACTCGCCCTGGAAAAGGTACCTGCATCAGAAGTTGCAAAGATTGCCAGATAGGATACTTTGGCTTTTTTCCTTGCTGGGCGTAATTCTGAAACCATCCCGCCATCTTATGATAGACTATCATTGGTAATGTTTTTGTACCGCTCGGTGATGTTTGGGCAATGGATGATCAGGGCCGGGACGATGGTTTCATTTTCGATGCTTATCCTGAAATGGTGCCCTCAGGGCCATCGACATGGGAGAAGTTTTTCACTTTCCTTGTCTACATTACCTTTGCAACCGCCTTCATTTTCCTGGTAATGAGCATTTTCTTTACACTGGACCCTTCCTGGGGATCAAGCCTTACACAGCCAGTCAACCCGTTCATATTCATTCTCCTTATCGTTTTGTCGTTCCCTCAGGTTTCACTTTTATCAATTTTTGTGGTGATGTTCATACTCTACCTGATTTTCTTCTCATCGATGGTGTATGAGAACAGAAGAGAAAGAAAGAAGAAACTGCTTGACACGCCAATAGGATATTTCATCGCCGCAGCTACCGCGGTTGAAGTAGTAGTCGTGATTATCACCCTTCTTGAGCATTACTTCGGAACTCCAATCGGAGGAGGCGGGATAGATACTGAACTGAAGAACAACCCTCTTCTTGGCTACATGAGCCTCATATATGCACCGTTTGTTGAAGAGCTTGGGTTCAGGATCCTTCCGCTTGGAATATTTAGCGCCCTGCTCGTCTTATTTTCCATAAGGACCAGAGGGGAACATGCACCTGAAAGCATGAGAGACACCCTTCTGGCGATCATCCTGCCCGGGCACATAAGGAGAAAGTATGATCTCCCGCTCAGAGGTGCGGACTGGGTCCTCATTATCATTACAAGCATAATCTTTGGATATGCGCACATATTCTTTGGCGGATGGGATTGGGGCAAATTCATTCCGGTTTTCATAACGGGAATCGCACTCGCAATTGGTTTCCTGAAATTCGGTGCCTATGTGGATATACCTTTCCACTGGTTCTTCAACGGTTTCCTCACCCTTTATAATATTGAGCCTTCACTTTACGGGGCAACAAACCTGCTTGTCATCTGGCTCCTTTTTGTTGGTGTTGTCAGCATCATTTCAATACTCATGTATGCGAGGGAAAGGCTCCGAAGGGGCGGGACCGCACCTGCTTAACTCTTTCTGATTACCCTTTTTCCCTTTATTTCATAATTTCCATCCAGCACGAGTCCTACAGAATATACAAGGGCTTCATGCTCAACTGGATGTATCCGGTCTGCAAGTGATTCGGGCGTGTCATCATCCGCTACCTGAACAGTTCTCTGTTCGAGTATAGGGCCCCCGTCGACTTCTGCCGAGGTAAAATGAACTGTGCATCCTGAGATCCGTGCACCACTTTCCAGCACCGCTTCGTGCACCTTTGACCCGTAGAAGCCTTTCCCGCCAAAGCATGGGAGCAGGGATGGGTGGATATTGATTATCATGTTCTCGAACTTCCTGATGAATTCATCCGGAAGAATTTTCATGAATCCGCCTAGAACTATGAGGTCAGCGGACGAGTCTTCAATGAGCTTAGCTATAGTGTCGAAGTAAGTACCCCTGTTTTTGGCTGTTCTCGGGAACTCGACCGCGTTGATCCCATGATTTCTTGCCCTCGTAAGTGCGTATGCGTTTACGCGATCTGAAATTACAATGCTGATTTCAGCTTGCAGAATACCGGACTCGACAGCATCAATGACCGCCTGGAGATTTGTTCCGTTTCCCGAAGCCAGGAAAGCCAGTTTTTTCATTACAGTTAGCTTATATGCGGATAAAGATAATAGTTTGTAATTCCAAGGAATGGTTAATATAAAAGAAGCAATGCTCATATTGACTTTCAAACAGAGTGTCTTCAAATGCTAGATATATGGATTGAAAAATACAGGCCAAAGAATCTCTCTGAAATCCATGGCCAGAAAGAAAACATACAGAAACTGAAATCATTCGTCAATGCTAAGGAGCTGCCGCACCTCATATTTGCAGGGCCGGCAGGTACCGGAAAGACATCAGCGGCGCTTGCACTTTCAATCGAGCTGTTCGGAGAAAACTACAAGGAGAACCTTCTTGAACTCAACGCATCAAACGAGCGCGGAATAGACGTAATCAGGGAAAATGTGAAGGATTTTGCAAGGATAAAGCCTTCCAACGAGCTTGGCTTCAAGATCATATTCCTTGATGAAGCTGACCAGCTTACCTCAGAAGCGCAGGCTGCCCTAAGGAGGACCATGGAGCTCTACTCCTCAACCACACGTTTCATATTTTCGTGCAACTACTCCTCGCAGATCATCCCGCCGATCCAGTCGAGGACTGTAGTTATGAGGTTCAGGCCGCTAATCCCGGACCAGATGAAAAGCAGGCTAAATGATATTGCCAGGAAGGAGGACTTCACAATTGACGAGGATTCGCTAACGGCGATTACAGAGATCTCTGAAGGTGATATGAGGAAGGCCCTGAACATACTTCAGGCAATATACTCGTCCGGCGAAGTTTCCGCGAGAAGGATCTATGAGATTGCAGGATATGCACAGCCCTCCGACTTCAAGAAACTTCTTTCAACTTCGATTTCAGGCCTGTTTGATGAAGCACGTGCAGTACTTGACAGGATGCTCATTGAAGACGGCCTCTCAGGCATGGATATCGTAAAGGGCCTCCACTCCTATGTAAGGAAAGAGCCGATAGCCCCGAGGCAGAAGATAGAGATCATAATGGCTCTAGCAGAAGCTGAATTCAGGATTGTAGAGGGTTCCAGCGACAACATACAGCTTGATGCTCTTCTCGCCAAGATTGCATACATAGGCAACGAATACAGCTAACCGGAACATCTATTCAAAATCGAAGAGGTCCATTTTTTCCTTCTTCTTTGGTTCGGCTCTTTTCTTTGGCTTTTCGGGTTCGTATGTGGTTTCATACCTCTTTATGTTGGATTTCATGCTGGTCTCCTTCCTGAGGCTTGAATAATAATAGCCTGTGTCCCTTGAACCTTCGTACAGGAGGATGAAGACGTCACCGGCATGTTTTCTTCCCGTCCTTCCACGGCGCTGTATTGACCTTATCTCAGAAGGAACGGGCTCATAGAAAATCACACGGTCTGTGCTTGGGATGTCAAGCCCCTCTTCAGCGACGCTTGTGGCAACCAGAACGTTGTATTTTCCCTGCCTGAAGTCATTGAGTATCTCTTCCTGCATCTTCTGGTTCATACCTTCGTCATCCTCCTTGCTTGCCTGCCCCACGAACCTCACAGGACGGATGTGGCTGGAATTTTCCTTGAAGTATGACGTAAGGATGTCAGATGTTTTCCTGAAGTGGGTAAATACTATTATCCTTGATTCGGGGTTCTGTGACAGAACCTCCTCGCTGAGGTCCATTGCCGCCTTCATCTTGGGGCTCGATTTCTCTGTCTCCACACAACTCCTCAGTTTCGTCATGAGTATCTCAAAGTCATCGCTGTTCCTAAGAAGGGTGGCAGTCCGCTTCAGGGTCTTTTCCTCACTGTTCAGTATGCTCATGATGTAGTCATAGGCGATCTGGACTCCCTGGCTTTCGAGGTATTCTATGGCATAATCTATCCGAATGGCTGCAGATAGGTATGGTATGAAGGAGAACAGGGCTTTCTCTCCCGCCTTGGCCCTTTCTATGAGATCGGGAATTTTTGACGCCAGAACCTTTCTGGACATGTTTGTCGACCTCAGTATCTGATGGGACTTCAGTTTGTTTACAAGCTGGTTGAAGAGAGCCTTCAGGTATGGCGAGGTATCTGTGACGCTTTTGGGCAGCCTGATCTTGACAACGTTTAGTTTGATCTCATTTACGTATTTCTTGACATCAGGTGAATTCTCATCCTTGATCAGGACTTTCTCTATACCCAGCGCCTTGGTCACCTCATCGAATTTCTTCCTGTCACCTCCCGGGCTTGCAGTGATGGCAAGTATGAGCCTCTTCCTGGCTTCCAGGTAACTCGAGGCTACGTGGACATAGGCATAATTTCCTGTTGCCCTGTGTGCCTCGTCAAAAACAATTATCCCGAACTTGGAAATATCAACTGTGCCGTTCCTGAGGTCATTGCTCACAACCTGTGGTGTTGAGACGACCACCTTCGAGGAGACCCATTTTATGAGCCTGTCCTCGTTGTCGACTTCCCCTGTGAACTTGGTTATCTCGTTTTCATTGAGAGAGAGCAGCTTCTTCATGGTTTCATAGTGCTGCCCAACCAGTGGCTTGGTTGGAGCCATGAAAAGTGCCTTTCCTGAACCTTCCTCAAGAATTTTCGCTATGACCATTGCTGCAATTATGGTCTTTCCCAGTCCTGTTGGAAGCACAATAAGCGTATTCTGGTTCACCGCTTCATCATAAAGATTGGTCTGGTATTCCCTTGGCTCTATGACTTTTTTAGACAGAAGCGGGTTGTCCACACCCTTCAATGTTCACTAAATATAAAAATTAGTCAGATAGGTTCTGACTAATGAAGGGAACCTTATAATACCCTCATTTGTATTAATTACTGATTTTGATGTCCGATACCCCTCCTATTACGGTAATCGATTCCCAGGAAAAGCTGAAGAAGCATTTTGTTTCAATTCCCAAGTCTGGCTCGTGGCTCAAGGGCATCAATTCATCCCAGATTGAGGAAACTGCATCCCGAATAGTCAAATGGTCGCCTGGATCAAGAAACAATATTTTTCTGGTAAAGAGCCATGAAAGCAGGTACAGGGAAGCTACTGCCTTTCTCATCCTGAGCAAGTTGATTTCTGGTGGCAAGAGGGTCCTTATTCCAACCGCCAAAGCTGAAAATTTAGACGAGAAAGGGCTGTTCGGGAATGGTGATGTGCTGTTTCTTAATGCTGCGGAAAGCAATACCGGCAATGGCTTGAGGTGGGAAGATCAAAGCAGGCTTTTAGGGGATATCTGGACCGGAAGAGCGAGTGACAAATTATTGAATATTCCCATAGTTGCACTAAGCGATCTCGATGGTGAAGAAAAGCAAGAGACAAAGATTCCACCGTACGTTGAGGGCCATATGGCACCTTCGAGGAGTGACTGGAGAATCACACTATCTGTTGGGTTCATCCTGTTTGCAGCAGAATTCCTCCTAATGGCCATAGCCAACGGCATAAAGGGAGGGCTTGGAATTGCGGGGATCGGCTATCGCCAGTACTACAGCAACCAGTTTATGAATTTCCTTGTTTATGGCCAAGTGGAGACTTCCCCTTACAACTTCTTACTCATATATCCATGGTTTACGATTATAGGTTTGGCCTTGATCCTGATCTCGAGAAAATTCGTTGACAGGAGAACCTACAGGCTTTTCATCTACGCAACAGTACTGTGGGTCGTTGGAACCATTGGCGTGACTCTTGCCTTCAATTTCACATTCTTCGGCCCTTTTAGCGGCAATGTATTTTCCAGGACCGTGCCAGCGTTGATCTACGAAATCGGAATAAATTCCAGCCAGAGCGTCTTCGTTTCCCTGACCTACGCCCTCTTAATAGTCAGGTTTGCAAAATATCGTCAAAAGATCATCCTCATGATAGTGTCTGCAGGTTATGTTGCGGTAACTGCATTACAGTCCAGTGTGGTTGCCTTCAATGGGCCGGGCGCTGTGATTAGACCGGGATATGCAACGATGCCTAGTGTATATCAGATAATAAGCTACGTGCTGTTTACGTTTTTATTCACAGCCTACTTCGTTCTGTTTTTGAAGTTAGATCTTTATTCTTCAAAGAATCAGGGAAACCTGGTAATCAGAGATTGACCCAGTTTATGCTTACTGGATCGAGGAGCTTGAATGCGGAAACGAGATGTTATTATATTAATGAGCATTAATCACATAACGGGCAGGACTGTGGAAGGCAGAAAAAATGCATATTGTACCGTAACGGATGAAGAGGCACTTTTGAGAAACATCCCTTCCGTAAGTAAAAATAACAGTGGTTTTGCAAGGAAGAATTCAGAGCTTCTCGAAGAGGTGATATCCAAGATAGCAAACTGGAAACCGGATTCCGGGGATAACATCTTTCTTATTCAGAGTAAATTTCGGGAGGACCGCAATACACTGGCTTTTCTTGTGCTAAAGACGTTCATTGGAAAAGGTTTCAAAATACTTCTGATCAGCAATGGCGAGAACTTAGAGGAGCCTTCGAATGAGCTTCTTTCAGGCAACGGCAAGGTTGTCATGCTGATAGATGCTTCAACCGGTTCTGATGAAAATGGTGAGAATTCCCCGCAGAAGCTCCTAAATCGAATAAGAATGGGTGCTGTGTCCAGTGAGATGAAAAGAGTGCCTGTTCTGGCCCTTTATGAAGGGGCAGATAGATTGGAAGAGGGCAGCGGGAGTAGGCCAGATGATGTGACAGTTGAAGGCTCCTCGAATCCCGGCACGAGGTCTGCGGCCTTTCTTCTTGGATATATCCTCATCTCTGTTCCCATATTTCTGGGGTTCATTTCACAGGCATACCCCACAATAGTTGAGTTCCTTGTGGACCCCTCCTCCCACTTCACTGTACATGGGACCGTCAACGTTGGATTTGTCCTCACCTATTCCCTCTTCTATGTTATTACAATAATCTCTTTGCTCGGAGTTGCAGGCGCTATTATCACGTTCTTTTCCCGCAGGCATCTTTCAAGGAGAAAATACAGAATAATGTCTGCAGGACTTGTCCTACTCATCATCGGAATGTCAATCACCCCCTTCATAAACGTGTTTTTCTTCCAGAATCTTGTCAACCACGGGTTGTTTGAAATCGAGACACTCCTCACACTTTCTCTTAGTTCTGTGGCATATTTGCTCCTAACTCTATGGTTTGTTGGAAAGAAACTGGGAGTTGCACTTGTGATCCTCATTGTCGCCAGATTTGCAGTTACCTCCATAATGAACTTGCTCCTGCAGGTTCCTGGCAGAGCCATTATGCCTTTGAATCTCCGGATTTTAACACTTTTCCGAGTATCCGGTATGGTTCCGAGGATCATATTGCCAATTGCATCCGGAATGATGTTTGCAACGATGGTTTATATTGGGGTTAAATCCCACATAAAACCGGAGATTCTTGGATCTACGCAGGCTATGTAACGGCGGATGCGCTTCTTTTCTGCAGTCGGCAATAAGTAGCGACATATTGCCAAGCGTTTTATATTGAGTGCGAGATTTGCAACTCATGCCTAATATAGAGCTGCTTAGAATAACGAGCAGAACGCTTGCGAAGAATCCTTTGAATGATCCTGCAGAAAGGGACCTTGTTTTATTCAAGCCCGAAGAGGTAAAGGAAGGTGCGCCTCTGCTCATTGGCCTTGCCGGTTTTGGAGGAGGCGCCAGGAGTTTCCTTAACTTTTCACCTCTATCAACGAATTTCACTGAGGTAGTTTCCAAACTTAGAAAATCCGGGGAGCTTAAGGATGCTATAATAGCGATTCCTGACTGCTTCACCTCCTACGGAGGCAATCAGTATGTCAATTCCAGCGCGATGGGAAATTATGAGGAGTTTATAACCAAGGAGCTTATTCCCGAAATGAAGGACAGGTTCAAAACCGGAAAGACGGGGGTTTTTGGAAAATCATCCGGTGGATTCGGGTCATACACCCTGGCGGTTCACAACCCCGAAATAATCAGCGGATTTGCGGACCATTCTGGAGATGCAGGTTTTGAATACTGCTACCTCCCTGACTTCCCAAACACCATAAAGGAGTTTAGAAAAGCGGGTGGGCCGAAAGAGTGGTTTGAGACGTTCCAGAAGAGCGTGAACAAGTCTGCCAAGAAGTTCATGGAGCCATTGAACATCCTGGCAATGTCCGCTTCCTACACTCCGAATCCTGATTCTGATACCATGATGATCGATTTTCCCTTTGACCTCAAGACTGGCGAACTTCTGGACGACGTCTGGGAAAAATGGAAGAAATTCGATCCAGCTAGAACTATTTCCTGGAACTTGCAGAAAATCCGGGAAATGGATGCAGTATACCTTGATGTGGGATCAGAGGATGAGTTCAACATAAATATAGGCATGAGGAAGATGCACAGAGTGCTAGAAGAGAGCAAAGTTGAGCATTTCTTCGAAGAGTTTGAGGACGGTCATTTCAGCATTTCCTACAGGTATGAGAAGTCGCTGGCTTACCTTGCCGAGCACCTCTCACAATGACATTTTTTATCTTTAGGTAAGCAGGTGCCCTTAAGTAGTGCAAATATTAACTACAACTTCAGGGATACAGAGCATAGTGCGACAAGGGCCGGTAGATCAGCGGTAGATCGCTTGCTTCGCAAGCAAGAGGTCTCGGGTTCAAATCCCGACCGGTCCATTTAATTTATTAATCGAATACTTTTTATCTCAGTACTCGTTATGTTCTCATGACCATGCAGCCGAAGTATCAGGAACTGCTTCTTGACGAGGACGTGCGCAGATGGTTTGAGAACCTCAAAGCAAAGTCGGTTCTCACGGCAACAGTGGCATTGAGGAATCTTGGCCACTATTGCGAACTTACCCAGACAAATCCAAAAGAAATCCTGAAAAAAGCAGCGGCAGATGAGAAGGATTTTAGGTACGAATTCACGGATTTTGTCAGGAAGATGGAGAAAGAGGGCAAGGCAGGATCATACATTGCGAGGTTCAAGAAGGTCATTTTATCATGGCTGAAGTTTAATGGTATCGGTTTGCAGTTAACCGTTAACATATCCGGGGAAAACGAGACGCCGACAATAGTTAACGAAAGGGTGCCTAGCAAGGAAGAACTAGCCAGAATACTCAGGAAAGCCACCTCAAGAGGCAGGGTTGCCGTAGCAATCATGGGATTCTCTGGTCTCAGGCATGAGTCTCTGGGAGACTATGAAGGCACAGACGGCCTCAGACTTGGAGATATCAAGGACCTGAGGATATCGGATGAAATCCAGTTTGACAAGACGCCAGCGATGATTCTGGTCAGGAACAAGTTGAGCAAGGCGAGGCACCAATATTTCTCTTTCATAGGAGAGGAAGGAGCCACTTACATCAAGGAATATCTGGAAGAACGGAGAAAGCAGGGAGAGGATTTAACCTACGAATCTCCATTACTGCAATTCGATGTCCGTGGAGTGAAAAAGAATGACTTCCTCCGAACCACCCTGGTGACAAGGGATATTAGAGAAGCAATAGAGAATTCTGGCTTGAAGATGCGCCCCTATGTACTAAGAGCATATTTCAGCACGGCTCTTGACATTGCAGAGGCAAAGGGCCTCACATCCCATCCATGGAGGCAGTTTATTATGGGCCACAAAGGAGACATCGAGGCGAGATATAGCACAAACAAACGATTACCTCCGGAAGTTATAGAGGAAATGAGAGAGGCGTACAGAAAGAGCACAAAGTTCCTTGAAACAAGATACAGCGAACTTGAGGAGGACAAAGCCAGAATGTATCTGCAACAGCAACTCTTGTCAGCAGTGGGCTACAAACCTGAAGAGATAGACAAGATGGATCTCGCTGACATCAGCAACGATGATTTCCAGAAGCTCCTAAGGGACAAGGTTGCAGGAGCCATGGCAAGCAACGGCTCGAAGCAGAGGCTCGTTCCCATGAACGAGATTGAGAAACTCCTAAGTGAAGGATATGAGTTCCAAGCAGTCCTGCCCAACGGAAAGGCTATAATGAAAATGCCGTTTTAGAGACATTGCCATGCGATGAACACCCTGTAGAATTTGCAGTCAACTGTACCCGGTGCAAACTAATCTTAGACTTCATATGCGAAAGTAAAGACGAGGTCTCCACTAACCAATTATACGCTGCATTCCAGAGCAGGGAACACGGTTTGACAATGTCCCACCGTACGGTTGATAAGCATGTCAAGGAGTTAACGGATAATGGTTTTCTGCGAAGGTTCGTTGACAGCAAAACCGGTCAGGTAACACTGTTCGTTGACGTTTTTAACATCTATATCAGTATGACAAACAGGAAGTCTGAACTACTTGAATCTTTAGCCCAGAAGTCAAAATATTTTCTGTACCAGTACGTTGAATCTAAGTCGGAATGGACTTACAAACTCGCCTATGACTGCCCCAAATGCGGTCAAAGTAAAATCATACCGAAATATGACAGATTCGTTTCTGAGGAGCACGACGGCACAATTATCACTTCTGTAAAATGGGAATGTCCATCCTGTGAATATGAAAGGCTGGAATACTGGTAGCCTTGTTTTGCAAAGTATCTAAAACGATACAATACCCGGCATTCCATTATTAGTTCATGCAGGAAAGTCAGCAAGGCAAAAGAGTCTCTATTCTGGAACTCAAAAGGAATTTTTTGGGAAAATTTCCTTCTCACCAGTTATCAAAGATACTCTCTGCAGAGCCGGATAGCCTTACGGGCGAAGAACTCCTGGCTAAGGCCCAGACATGGCTGGCTTTCTTCAAGGGAGATGATGGTACTGAGTAGGAAACAGAGAGTTGTTTTAAGCAAGAATGAGCCGGATTATGGCGAAAGCGTACCGCAAGAGATCGTGCATTACGAGATAGCCAATCCGCAGAAAAAAGGCACAATAGAGAGGCTTCAGGAAACGGTTATCGACAATACGGTTAACCGTTACGAGCTTGAAGACCGAAGGCAGATAGCAGCCATACGAGAATTCATGGAGCGGAATCCCGACATTAGTTACGTGGAATACGAGTCAAATCCTGTGCTACGGATGGACCTCGTGATAACGAGACGCGGTCTTATTTTCAAACGTGAAGAAGCCTCAATATCCGCGACACTCACTCCAAACAGGAGATTCAAGGCCCAGAGGTGAGTTATGGGGTTTGAAGAGAAGGCAGGCCTTATCTGCGTCACTTGGAGCATTTTTCTCATACTTTCCATCATCTTCATACCACCCGTCTGGCACGGATTCCTGTGGCTTCTGGCCTCTGGAAACATCTTCTTCAAGGTCTTGGGCTTAATCGGCATAACAACGGCACTGGTCGGTCTCATGATAATCCTCTACAATACGATATCCTACATCGTCTATGCCCTAATCATTGCGTTCTCAGTAGGGACGCCAGCTATGGCACTATACCATTTCCTAGGGCTGGAACATTCAATTGTTATAGCACTGATTATAGCGTTAATCGTGATCCTGTACCTGCTGGAAACGAGAACAGTCAGGGTTGAACACCATACTGTAACTGTGAGTCTGCATAGGCGACTTGTGGTAAAAAAGTAGCAAGAAAATGGATAAATATTTTGAAGGGGGAATAAGAAGTATGCGAGAAATGGGCTTTTCTGAACTTATCAATGCACGAAAGGTCCTATCCAGGCCCATAATCGAACTGCCCATAAGAAATGAGGAGAGGCTATTCTATCATCCTGAAAAAAGGCTCAAAAGGTTCACCGGACGAACTGCAATTGCCTATGCCATAATACCGGATAGCGAAAGAGGCAAGTTCAGGAGAGAAGAATGCTCTCCCAAAGCCTCTTCCCTCATGGACTACATTCTCCATAAGGGAAACAGGAACGTGTCAATAACAGGAGTATCAGGGCAGGGTAAGAGCTATCTTACCACGCACCTAATATCGATATTCAGGGACAAGGAGACAATCATATTCTCATTCAAGCCGAATGATCATGAACTGCATCTTGGGATTCCGGTTGTGGATGCAAAGGAATGCCTACCCAACCCCTTCAGGGATGTAAACGCCTTCTCCGAGTCATACATTACCGCATTCTTCGGTGAGAAGACCTCATCGGGCATACAGCTTCAGCAAACTCCTGGATTCCTGCAGGAGATCGCCTCTGAAAGCAATACCTGGAAAGACTTCATGAAAAAACTCTTGGAAAGGAAGAGATCCGCATCCAAGAATCAGGTTGAGGCTCTGAACGCAATTGAGCAGAATGTAAAGAGCCTGATCATTGACAATATGGGAAGCGTGGTCCTGGACAATGGGAGCATCGTTTTTGACTTCTCATCCCTCCCAACGAAACAGGCGCAGAATTTCTATGCCGAGCTAATGCTGAGGCAGATATACAGGGAAATGGAAGAGCGCAAGAGGGACGACGTTCTCATTCTGATAGACGAAGCTCATCGATTGACCAAGTCCTACCATACAATCCTTGATGTCATGTCCAGGGAGATAAGGGACAAGGGAATGCTCTGGATAATCACACAGAATCTTATCGACATACTGCCAGAAATGAGGGCGAATTTCGGTACAAAGTTCACTTTCAGGTTAGGAGATGCCGACCTTAACATGCTTTCATACAACCCACTTATGAGATACGCTGTCGAAATACTGCAACCTAGGCAGTTCATAGACATAGAGTTCCCTGAAGGATCGTCATTCTCGCCGGTCTTCACCTACGTTTCGAATGGCCTTGAGCACAAGGAGACGCAAAAGGTCGCAGCGGTGGTATCTGAACCAAAGAGGGAAGTGGGAGTCGGAGGGAGAGGGGAGATTACCGACTACAGGAGGGAGGCCCTAGAAATCCTCAGCGAGAAAATGTCCTATGCAACCGAAATGGGAAAGATAATAGCCGAGAAATACGGCATCACAAAGGACCAAGCCAAACTCAGGCTGAAATCAGCACTTGAGGAACTGAAGAACAACAACGAAGTTGGCAGAGTTAAGTATCTCAGGGATGGAAAGCCAATAGTTATGTATTATTCCAAGAGCCCAAATCTCTCCAATCTACATACTGGAATGCAGAGCCAGGTAGTCGGAATCCTGAACGATTTGGGAGTGAGCATCAACAGGATATCCACCACCGGAGAAAGAAGCGCATTTGACATTGAAACCGACTTCTTCATGGTCGAGATTGAGACAGGCCTGAAGCACAGCATGGAAGACCTGAAGGATAGGATAAAAAGCACTAACCTTCGTGTAATAGTAATAGTGCCTAACAAAGAGCTGGTAGACAAATACAAGGATCTAGGAGAGAATGTGTCAGTGCTAACAATAGACTCTCTGGCCACTGAGATTGCTGAGCCACTGCATTCAGATAACTCCTAGAATCGTTAGGGCTCCTATTGCGACTATGATGCAAAGAGCAATAATGCCTATCCCCACTACAACTTTTCCAGTGTTTGACATAGTATTATCGGCATGTGAAAAAAGTTAAGCTTATCCTCAATTAAGTTAACCGCTAACCGTTATTCCGAGCGGGTTAACCATAAACTTATAATTCTTTGCAAACAAGCTTGAATGATGATCATCTCTATCGCCAACCAGAAAGGAGGTTGCGGAAAGACAACTACTGCAGCAAATCTTGGAGCATTGCTAGCGAAGAAACACAGGGTGCTCCTGGTTGACATCGACCCACAGGGAAATCTTACCACTCATTTTGGAATCAACAAGGCGGAACAGAAGCACACCATATACGATGTGATGCTCGATGGCAGGATTGAGGAAGCAATTATCCGAAAGGATGGAGTCGACATCGTGCCGAGCACCATTGACCTGGCCGGGGCCGAGGTGGAGCTAACCGGAAAGATAGGGAGAGAGTATATTCTGGATAACGAACTCAAAAGAATCGCCAGGAAATACGACTATGTAATCATAGACACCCCGCCCAGTCTGGGAATATTCACCATCAACTCGCTTGTTGCATCTGACTATGTGCTCATACCCGTGCAGGCTGAATTCTTCGCTTTGGAAGGTTTGACGCAACTCATGAGAGTCGTAGAACTCGTGAATTCAAGGCTCTCAAGAAACCTGAAACTGCTTGGAATGGTAGTAACTATGTTCAATTCCAGGACAAGGTCATCCAAAGAGGTCCTTGAGGAGGTCAGGAAACACTATACAAAGAACCTGCTTAAGACAGTTATACCTAGGAATGTGACAATAACCGATTCCACCATGGCTGGCTCTCCTGTAGTGAGATATAGGAAATCTGCTCCTGCATCAAAGTCATATATGGCGCTTGCAAATGAAATTCAGAAAAAGCTAAAGGTGTCAAAGTGAAAGACCCTATAATGAGACTTAGACAAATTCAAGGGGAGGTCTATAAACTCCATTTAGATATGGTAAAGGCAGGTGGCGGATATGATAAACTTGCCGATTACATAATCAAACAGTCACAGGGAAAGAACTCTGAACAAGACCCTACTTTACATCTTGCTGCCGTTACACATAGCATTTTAGGGCTCATAGCAGACTATAGCAAGTTTCTGAAAGCATACGACGAAGAGCATAGGAACCCAAACGACCCGAAATTTGTAGGAAGCGTGGGAAATTTAGTATTTTTCGCGAAGAAAGGTTGGCCTCCAAAATTCAAGGTAAGAAAGGTGAAATAATGGCAGATATGAAGAAAAGAGGTTTAGACAGTCTAATATCACAGAACTCACACTCTGATTCCGAGGCAAATAGTCCAGAGGAGAGATTCACAAAGACGGTAGGCTTCAAAGTAACCGAGAAGCAGTACGAAACTTACAAAAGATACTCAAAGTACTTTGGTTCCAACGACCTCATAAAGAAATGGCGTTCAGACCTTGACAGAATAGAACAGGAGAAAGGCAAGGACATGGAAAGCGTGGAAACTGAGATCAGAAAACGGTTAACGAAGTGATGGTTAACTGCTAACGTAAAGTTCTAAAACCTTAGACGGTTAACAAGGTAAGGCATTTTATGCCTCAGGCAATAGAGGGAGCAGAATGGCATTCTCAAGTGGATTTACACGGTGGATTCCGTTAATAATAGTGGCGGTTGTTGACTTCTTGATCTTCATCTCAGTTTTCTATTTTGTACCCAGTACATCTCCATATTACACACCGCTTTACTACCTCGTTGACTTTTTGTCTTTCTTCGCTGTAATTATTGCTTGGCAATCCATCAGATCTGCTAGAAGAGTAGTTTACAAGACTAATCGCAGATTTATTTACAGCACAATAGAGGATGATTCCGACACAGACGAATACAAGCAGAAACTAAAGGAAGCTTCCGACCTCTACCTTCAGGGGGGAATAAACTCCGATGAGGAGTTCTTCACAGTATTAGGCGAGCATACACCAAAGGAAGAGCGTATTTTCCGCGCCCTAAAGGGGGCAAGACAAGAATTTGGAAAAATGGGCAGGAGATAATTATGAAAGAGCACCAAGCAAGGACGCACCAGTGCGAGATCTGTAAACTCCATTATAACAGTAAGGGCGATGCTGAAAAGTGCCAGGAATGGTGCAGTCAGCACAACTCGTGCAACCTTGAGATAACATCAACGTCCATTGAGGCTGTGAAAAGCAGGCATGTGCCATCCTGATTCTGCTGTCACTAAACTTGTAATTTTAGTAACGCCACTAAACACTGGATTTTAATAACATATGTGTCCCTAAATTCTATGACTTAAATGACGCTCGTTTTCGCCTACGTTCGAGCCAGCACCCAAGAGGAGGTCAGGCAAGGCTCAAATGAGAGGCAGAAGGACGTAATCAGGGAGTACGTGAAATCCAAGGCCTACGAACTGGAATTCTTTGAAGACAGGGCCAAATCTGGGAAGAACACCCAGAGGCCGGACTTCGAGAGGATGCTGAAATCCCTTGATAATAAGCCCAAGGTGGTCATTGTGGCAAAGATAGACAGGTTTGCCCGCTCCTTATCGGATCTGCTGAGAATGCTTGAATATCTGGACCAGAAGGGCATAGGATTCATCAGCGTCAACGACCCAGGCATTGATACCACCACACCCAATGGAAGGCTCCTGCTGCAAATTCTGGGCGCATTCGCTGAATTTGAGAGGAACATGATAAATTCCAGGACCAAAGCAGGAAGGGAACAGGCGATGAATCGAGGAGTTAAATTCGGCAGACCAGCACTGAAAACAAGGAATGGCAGCTTCCTGGACAGGAGGAGAGTCATTGAATTGAAGGAGAAAGGCCTGTCTGCCAGAGCCATAGCAAAGTCCATGGAATGCTCCGTTACACCAATACTGAGAATCCTAAAGGAGGTCTACTAATTCTCAGTGAAAGAGAGAGAGTCGCCGAACGCGTGAGCGCTCTTATTATATAATATATACCTGATACAATGAACATTACATATTAAAAAAATGGAATTTTCCCTAATTTTTAAAGCTTGAAACGAACAGAGAACTGGCCACTCGTTTTCTGACACTCTCTCTCAAAAGTCAATAACGACTGTTCTGCCACACTCAATGATTCGACTCGTTCGTTACTTTTAATAATCTTACCAGTGAAGCATGATTGTGCAGGTGATCCAATGGCAATGAAAGATCCCTATGCATTCTTCGACACCAAGGTAAAGCAGAGGGCAAAGGAGACCAGCAACATAAAGAATGCAATGCTCTTTGACATGGACTTCAAGCCAAACCAGATTCTAATCAGAAAGGAACTCGACAAGGTAACGGATGACCTAGCTGATTATGTTAACCTGCACCTGCCGAGGCACATAATCATATACGGCTCCAAGGGCTCGGGCAAGACGCTCAGCGCCTTGATTATGGCCAGGGCCCTGAAAGAGAGCAAATCCGTGCCATATTACTACATAAACGTGAGGGAAAACCCAACCTCCATCAAAATATACCGCTATTTGACGAGGATTTCCAGCAGAGGTCATGACATCGACGAGGTGAAGAACAAATTCGACTCCCTGTTATCTGGAAAATCCATTGTCATACTGGACGAGGTTGATTTCCTGCAGGACTATGACATCCTGTATCACATCACGAGACACACGAAAGCCAATCTTATCCTCTTGACTCAGAAAGTCTACTGGTACAAGGACATGAACGATGAGAGTGTTAAGAGTTCGCTTCAGCCGGACCACATAGTATTCCACGAGTACAACGCCGAAGAAATGCGAGAGATCCTGAAGATGAGGGCAGAGGAGGGCCTTAACAGATTTGACAAGGATGCCCTGGGGCTTCTCTCTGCCATGCTGGTAAGAGAATACAGAAGCGATGCAAGAATTGGAATCAAGGCGCTGGAAATCCTCGGAAGGATCAATAAATGGACTGATGAAGCTGTGAGAGCAGCACTGAGACAGGCATATGTTGAAGTGGAAGGAGAAACCCTGAGGAATCTGGGTGACAGGGATTTAATCATTCTCGCCTCCTTGATCAAGAATCAGGACACAAACAAGGCGTATACGGAAGTTACCAATGTCAATAACTTCCTGGTAAATGGGATGAGCAAGTCCACATTTTTCCAGAGCGTCAATTACCTTCAGAACCTTGGTCTTGTCACGCTGATAAAGAAGAAGATTGGTCGGTACTATACAATGGAATCGCAAATTTTATTATCCGATGCGTCGATTGTATCTGTCGAGCTGAAAAAGAGGCTATAGAATGGAAAATGAGATTATCTTACGGGAAAATGTATATAAAAAAATTCTTACAATTGACGAAGCCAAAGGTGTTTACGAGCTATTCGGCACTTTGGGATTTCCCAAATCCGCAATACTGGACGCCTCTTCCAAAAGAAAAAAGTCCACATTCGAATTCAAGAAGGAAGATAATGAGAGGATTAAAGAAATATTCTCTGTGCTGAATCTGGATGAAAAACTCCCGGTTTTCCTTCTGGAAACAACTACATTGACGCCTACGTTTATAAGGTCTGTCACAAATACATTTGACAAGCAGTATATTCAATACCTTCTTATTTTCACAGTTAAATACGATGATATCGTCTTTGTTTTCCCAGATAAGGAGAAGGTAGAGGCCGGGAAACACAAACTCAAACTGATCAAACTCAACGTTGACAAAGAAGACATAAAAACTAAGAAAATTTATTACAGCGTCATTGAGACTCTAGTGAATCTTAGATATGAAGATAAAGCAACTTGGAGAGACGTTTGGAGAAATTGGAAGAAAGCCTTCAGTGTAGAACGAGTGACAGAAGCCTTTTTTGACGATTACAAAGAGGTTTTCTTCAAATTAAGGAGCGAATTGCAGAAACAAAGGATTACCAGCAAAGAATCCCATGAATTTACCCTGCAATTCCTTAACAGGATCATGTTTATTTATTTCATAACCAAGAAAGATTGGTTGGAAAAACCAAAGTTTGTTGATTGGTTATGGTCTACTTACAGGGGACTAGGCAAGTACAACTCTAACGAATTTTATGAAAAATGGATCAAACAGGTATTCTTAAAAGCCTTCAATAATAGGGCGAATGAGATTGAGGGTTTGCCGGACGACGTGGTAAGGGTGATGTCCAGTGCACCCTACCTCAATGGTGGACTCTTCAGAGAAAACGGATTAGACAGCCTTAAGGTACTTATTACGGACAAGATGTTCCAGAAGATTCTTGAATTCTTTGAATCGTACAATTTCACAATTAAAGAGGATATGCCATTAGAGTCAGAAGTTGCTGTAGACCCTCAGATGATCGGTTATGTATATGAGTCCCTAGCTAATGTTGCGGAGGAAATCTATGATAGGAACGATCTTGGTATCTTTTACACCCCCAGAGTTGAAGTAGATTTCATGTGCAGGAGGAGTATAGTTGAATTTTTGTCCAAAAACCTGTCAGAACTGCCAAAGGAAAAATTCTATCATCTCGTTTTTGACCCGGTTGAAGAGAGGGAAAGGATAGAAGGGTGGTTCACGAAGAATGAGCATTGGGGGAAACTTGAAGACACCCTGAATAATCTGTCAGTGGTTGACCCAGCATGTGGCTCAGGTGCCTTTTTAGTGGGTATGCTAAATGTTGTTTCTGACCTTTACAGGATGACCTACAAACACACTGGGAACAACAGTCTATCTGACTTTGCATTGAAGAACAGAGTGATTCAATATTCCTTGTATGGCGTGGACGTCATGCCTTGGGCAATTCATGCAGCCGAATTAAGACTCTGGCTTCAACTTATAGTAGAAACTGAGTTCAAAAAAGAAGATTTGAGACAACACCCACTTTTGCCCAACTTGAATCTCAATTTGAGAGTCGGAGACTCTCTAGTTCAAGAGATAGGCGGTATTAGTTTCAATTTAAGAACTAACAACCTAAAGAATCACTTGAAGAGGAAGTTGGAGGACCTAAAACAGGAGAAAAGAAAGTACTTCGAAAACTCACCAACTGCGAAGTTTAAGACCCCGGAAGAGGTTAAGGAAGAAGAAGTCAGATTATTTGAAGAAATCATAGATGAAAGAGTTGAGAGTCTCGCAACCGACATACAAGTCTACGAACATAACATAAAAATGGCAAGGTCTCAGAAAACGCTTGCCGGAGAGCAAATAATAGATGAAAAGAAAGTTAAGGAGAACCAGGTTAGAATTGATTCAAATAATGATGAGATAAGAAAACTAATGGGTGTCAAAAGCCATTTAAGTGATCCTGAGAAGAAACCCTTTGTATGGGACATAGACTTTGCAGAGATTTTTGCAGACAAGGAAGGATTCGATATTGTCATCGGTAATCCACCCTACGTAACTAGAACTTATATCTCCCCCCCTAACAGATTGAAAAAGACGGTTACTAAAGAAGAAAGAGATGAATATAAGGACAAATTACTATTTTCTGTAAAGACGAGATTCCCAGTAGTTGACAATATAAGCAAGCAGAGTGACTATTATGTGTATTTCTATTTTCACGGATTAAGCCTCCTCAATGAAAATGGCACTTTTTGTTTTATAACTTCAAGTTCTTGGCTTGACGTACAGTACGGGAAAAATATGCAAGAGTTTCTGTGCAAGTTTGTTCCTATTTTGGCAATTTATGATAATCCTAAGAGAAGTTTTGCTCATGCTGATATAAACACCATAATAGCTCTTTTTGGGTCTCCCGTAATCACACAGAGATCATTGAATGAGTGGATACCGGGAATGTCTGGAGGGAATAAGACTACTTGGCCAAGTATCAAAAATACTTGCAAATTTGTTATGTTTAAGAAACCTTTTGAGGAAGTACTTTCATCTGAAAATCTCATAAGCATAGAGAAAGTTCAAGCAAGCCATTCGGGAATGGAGATGAGTCAATTAGCGAATGACGTAGTTAGTACCAACGAATATAGGATATTTCCCATTAAACAAGAGGATCTCCTAAAAGATGGGTGGGAATATCCAGAGGATACTAAGAAAGATGTGTTCAAATCTGGCAATTATGAAGGCAATAAATGGGGTGGAAAATTCCTTAGGGCTCCTGACGTATTTTATCACAAGATAATAACAAAACTCAACTCTAGAATAAACGACAAAGCAAGAGTAACCTTAGGCCTTACGTCAGGTTATAACCCGTTCTTTTACATAAAAAAGAACGAAATATCCAAGTTTGGGATTGAGCCAGAATTTCTAGAAGAATTAATTAAATCTCCGAAAGACTGTAAAACCTTTGTTTTGAGTAAAAACTCATCTTTATGGTATGTATTGAATATTGAAAAGAGTAAAAATGAGCTCGCAGGAACAAATGTTCTTAAATACATCCTTGAAGGGGAAAAGGAGAGAATACATAAGAGGCCGTATTTCGATAACAAGGGCAAGGATAAATGGTACAAACTCAACATGATAAGTGCGACTTTGGTACAACCATACGATGTTAACATAAGGCATTTTACTGCGTTCAACAGCACTGGTGCTTGTGTTGACAAAAGACTAGTTTGTATTAATCCCGAAAAGAAATACGAGAAGGTTTTTTGGGCATATTTAAACTCGATAATTGGGATGTTGATGAAGGAGCTTTTTGGTAAGTCTTCCTTAGGAGAAGGGGCGCTGGATAACTCTGTAAAGGACGTTGAAAGAATTCCATTTTTCTCCAACAGTTTATTCAATAAGAGCGAATTGAAAATAGACGAGCTAATTAAGTCCTTAGGCAGAAGACAAATTATGACTGTTTTTGAAGAAGTAGGTATAGATCAATCAAAACCAATAAGAGAGCAAGAACCTAACCCTCTCCCCGATAGGGCAGAGCTTGACAACATTATATTCGATGAATTGGGACTGACTCAGGATGAGAGGAAGGAAGTGTACTGGTCAGTTTGCGAGTTAGTGAAGCAGAGAATAGACAAAGCCAGAAGCCTGAGGGATTAGAGTGGCCAAAACATTTACCGTTGAGGTGGTTCCCCTGGTCTTAACCTGGTTGAGAACCAGTGCGGGTTGGGAAGTAGAGGAAGTTGCCAAGAAACTCCGCACATCTGTAGAAGTGGTAAAAGATCTGGAATCTGGAAAAAGGAATCCGACTATGGGCCAATTGAATATCCTTTCAGAAACCTACAAAAGGCCAATTGCATCATTCTTTCTGTCAAAACCAAAGCAAGAGAGGCCGATGCCCAAAGATTACAGATTCCTACCCAACAAGACTAACATATTCGACCGCAAAACCATCCTTGCCATCCGAAGAACTAGGAGTCTTCAGAATCTGAGCAAAGAACTGTCCCTTAATATCAATTATGCCACGGAGACTGAAATCAAAAAGTCAAGAATAACCGATAATCCAGAACTCATTGCTTCAGAGTACCGGGAGATATTGAATTTTGACATTGAAAAGCAAAGGAAGTTCAGAGACGCGTACAAGATGATGGGCCATCTAAGAGACGTGCTTGAAGACCTTAATATTCTGGTTTTTCAGTTCTCCATGCCGATTGAGGATGCAAGAGGATTTGCCTTAGCAGATGAAACTCCAAACATTATAGTGATAAACTCGAAGGATAGCATCGAAGCTCGGTTGTTCACTTTAATGCATGAATTTGGACACATAATCCTAGGAGAGACCGTAATAGACCTCCCAGAAGAGTCTTTGCAGGCTAGAAGCAACATTGAGGCCTGGTGCAACTCTTTCTCATCGGCTTTCCTGTTGCCAAAGGAGGTTTCAATTGATTTATTCAACAAAAGCAAGCATAATCTCACTGAGACGGACACCCTGAATACTCTGTCTAAGAGATATAAGGCAAGTAAGGCAGTTCTTCTGGTGAAGATGGTAAATCTAAATTACATTTCAAGGCAAGAATTTGAGTCAGTGCTTGCCAGATACACTCCAAAGGAAACAAAAGTGGAGAAGAAAGAGAAGCAGGTTATGGGAATGGCATCCGATCAGAGGTGCCTTTCAGAGGTGGGTAATAAATTCGTATCTCTCGTTGCCAATAACTTCGACAGGGAGTTCATAACTTACAATGATGCCCTCAGCTTCTTATCCATAAAATCGAGAAACTTTGATAAAGTCCTGGCAAGAGCGAGAAAATGACTTCCAATCACTACATAATGGACACATCTTCGTTGGTAGAACTCAATAGACATAATCCAATAGATGTGTTTCCAAGTGTATGGAATAATTTGGAATCACTTTCAAAGAAAGGTCTCCTAGTGGCCCCGGCAGAGGTACTCTCAGAGGTTAAGGAAAGGGACGATGAGCTTGCATCCTGGGCAAAGAGGAATAACAGTATATTCCAACCGCCAACGAAGAAACAGATTGAAATATTGAAGGACATATTAAAAAATTATCCGGCGTTAGTTAAAGAAGACAGAAAATACGATGCTGATGCCTGGGTGGTAGCACTTGCGGTAGAAATGGCTACGGGCTCTCAACAAACTCTGATCCAGATAAAAAGAATAGTTGTCACGGAAGAAAAGTTTCGTGGAGACAAAATAAGGATACCATATGTGTGCCAGAAGTACAGTATTGAATCCATCGGCATAATCGAGATGTTCAGGATAGAAGGGTGGAAATTCTAGGGTGATGTTATGGCGCTGCACAAAGAGATAATAGACAACAGTGATGGCAATAAACTGGTCAGCTTCTTAAATGACGCACTGAAAGAAAATGGCAAAGGCAACTTTGACATTGCAACCGCTTTTTTTAACATAGGTGGTTTTGCCATGATCAAGGATAGCCTTGACCAATCAGTAAAATTTAGACTCTTATTGGGCAAGGCACCAGAGATCCAGAACGATACAACCTTAGGAGATGTCTTACTTGAGGAGATAAAGAAAGAAGTGGAGGGATTTGACCTTTCAAAGGACTCCGATACAACTGTAAGGCTTTTTATCGAGTTCCTGAAAAGAGACAACGTAGAAGTGAGACTTTTTGAGAAATTTCTTCATGGAAAGGCCTATATTTTCGATGATCGGATAGTCATAGGCTCTTCCAATTTCACCGGTGCTGGACTTACTAGATATGGTGAGCTGAACACCTGGAGGCAGGAATCCCAGGCCATCTACGCCAGAAAAGAATGGTTTGACAAGTTTTGGGCTGAATCGATAGATTTCAAGAAGGATTTGATAGAGCTCCTCGAAAACTCAAGATTTGGCAGTAAAGAGTATTCCCCCTATGAAATTTACATAAAAACACTCTATGAAATGCAGAAAGAAGACATAAAGGAGGGACAAAAGGAAGAAAAGCCAAGTGGGATGCCTGAGACTAAAGTAAATTTAGCACAATTCCAAGAAGACGCCATAGCCAGAATATGGACCAGGATGAAGAAATATGGTGGATGCATAGTAGCGGACTCAGTAGGATTAGGTAAAACGTGGATCGCAAAGAAGGTCCTAGAGCAAATAGGTTACTATGAACGGAAAAACATACTGGTTGTCTGCCCGGCTCAGCTTCGAGAGATGTGGAGAGGTGAGCTCAAGAAAATAGATACTAAAGAGAACATACTTTCACAGGAAGACCTTGCATCGGAAAACTACCTAGAGAAAGCAAAAAGAACTCTTGGCGGACGCCTGGATAACGTAGAGTTAATTGTTGTCGACGAAAGCCATAACTTCAGGAATCCTTTGTCAAATAGATGGGAGAACTTTTTCTCTCTCGTGAACGATAACGTTTCAAGTTCGGGTAACAAGCCCTATATTTTGTTTCTTACAGCAACCCCAATCAATAACACTCCTTGGGACCTTTATTGGCAAATTATGCTTCTCGTATTGATGGATAGATCCGCCTTTATCAAAGAGAACATACCAGATCTGTTCAAATACTTCAGAGAGGCCAAAGACAACCCTTCGCTGCTAAATGACCTCTTAAATGAGATATCTATCCGAAGAACCAGGGACTATATCATTGAAAACTATCCTGACGCATATATAGTCGTCGAGATGCCCAATGGTGAGTCTGAAGAGCGCAAGATTACATTCCCTAAACGAGTTCTTGAAAATGTCAATTACAAACTGGACACCGCGTACAAGGGAATGTACAAGGAAATATCAGACACGCTTACCGAAAAACTTACCATGGCATATTACCGTATACTGGAATATAGGAAAGAAGGCGTCAAGACAGAGGAAGAGAGACTGGCTCTGGGAAGAATGATTGCTATAGGCGGCATCTTTAGGACGATATTGCTAAAGAGGTTGGAAAGCAGCGTAGATTCATTCAGAAAAAGTATATCCAACCACATTCAATTTCTTGAAAAGTTGAAACTCTACCTCAAAGTTGGAAAACTGCTGACCAAAGAGAGTTACATAAAGTACATGCTCAGGTCTTACGACGAATTGGAAGACGGAGATATAAGGGAGATTCTTGATGATTTCAAACTCGCTGAATATCGTATTGACGACCTGTTCCATGACATTGATATTGATATAGACTTGCTAAACAACATTTTGGGGAAGGTTAAGAAAATAAAACCTGCTGATGATTCAAAACTCAACGTACTAAAGGAAAAGCTCCTTGAGCTATCCAAAGATAAAGATGGACAGATTGTTCTTTTTACATATTATGCAGACACCCTCAACTACATTTATGAAGAAATTGCCAACGATAAACGGTTCTCAAAACTCAAAATAGAGGCCATATCTAGCTCTGGAACAACAAGCAAGAGCCCTGTTCAGCGCGAAGAGATAATTAAGAGATTTTTTGAGAAGAATGTCGACATCATACTCAGTACAGACGTTCTTTCTGAGGGCCAGAATCTTCAGACAGCAAAGTACCTGATCAATTACGACCTGCACTGGAACCCCACGAGAATGATACAAAGGGCAGGTAGGATTGACAGAATTGGCTCTCCATACATGGAGATATATGTTTACAATTTCTTCCCGGAAGATGAACTTGAAGAGCTCCTTAAGTTGGTGCAAGCTCTGCAAAGCAAGATTATCGATATAGATGATTCCGTGGGCCTCGATCAGACAGTTCTAGGGGAGGAGATACATCCAAAGGTTTTTGGCATAATTAGACGCATTAGAGGAAAGGATGAAAGACTGTTCACGGAATTAGAAGCAGACCTATTCGGTGGAGGAGAGCTTTTTTACCAACCCCTGAAAGATTTCCTGAAGGACAAGGGCGTAGAGGAGCTAGAAAAGATTCCATTCGGCGTATTTAGTGGGCTAAAGAAGGAAAGAATTTCTGGCATATTCTTCTACTACGAGTATGAGAACGACTTTCATTTCTGGTATTTGTATGATATCAAGACGGGTAGCACTCTGACAAGTAAGACTGACATTTTGGACTATATAAAATGCAAGAGGGATGAAGAACGCGAGATTCCGTCTTTCTTTGAGAAGGTCTACGATACAAACAAGCTTATCCTGGAGGAGATTGAAAGAACATACAAAGAGATAGAGCTTAGCAACACGCAGGATTCACAGCTAAAGGAACTCAATAGGTCTAACAGTACTAAATTTATCAAGAAAATGATAGATGAAATTGAGATACAGTTAACTGAATACCTGTATGAGTATCCCAATGATACTTCAGTTGAGCATGTATGGGAACAGATCAAGTCAAAATTACTCTCCCTGCCACCCACAAAGAAAAGGCTTCAGGCCCTCAGACAAATATGGAAATCCTACAAGAAGGACAACGACTGGAAGAAGATGGTAGAAGAATTGGGCAACTTCATGACTGAAAAGGGCATTTTCAAGAAGACAGAGATAGAGCCATTCGACGCTTCCAGGCTCAGATTGGTGACCATGGACTTCATCTCATAACTGCTTAATGCCGACGATCGTGTGAGGGTCCAATTCTATTGGCCCTTTGGGATAGTATAGGTTTTATGCTCGCTCACATAGACATTAAAGTTGTTCCCGCACGATGAGCATTTATAGCGAGAAACCTCGAATACATTGAAAGACCATTTCTTCTTTGGAGAACTGTTATTTTCTTTTTCACACACCGGACACTTCATTATTACGCTAGCTACCTTCACAACTAAAATCTTTCGATCTCGCAAACTGAGTCAATTCAGGCTCATTGATATCCTCAATAATAGCTAAATTAGAGTTCTTTTAAAAATTCCCTTGCTTTCCTGATCCTACCATTGTTGATGTCAGCCTCACTTCGCTCTAGCTGTTCCATCACATACTCATTGCTTAAGGTCTGAATAGTGGCCGCAAGGCCATTCAACCGGGATTTAGCTATGTTACCAAGCCTGAATCTGGGTGTTGCCATTACAATTCTTATATGATTTTAGATTTAAATCGTTTTTCGTGCTCAGTCTCAAATTCACCCCTATCCCCTCTTTGAGCCTTCGCCAATTACCATGTGCCCTTCGCTCGCCTTCACGCCGAGCACAGGACCCCATGCTTCAACTCCAATCAAAATTCACCCCCTATCCCCTCTTTTGATTTCCGTCTCGCACTCTTCTTTGAAGAGCCCCTCATTCGCCTTGCTCATTCAGGGTAGTGTCCTGTGCTCGCCGCTCGTGGTGTATGTGTGGTGTTACACACCTTCGCTTCGCTTGGTGTTCCACACCACCCACCGCTAACGCTTACACCACTCGGTCTTGCTACGCAAGACTTCCGGCTCGCTTCGGGCACATTAGTCTCTCCTGCAGAGTGCAATTTGAGGGGGACAGGGGAGGGGGATTTTAGACCGCACAATCTCGCTGCGCTCAGTGCGGGATAAAGACAGATACCAAATCAAAAAGAAGGTTTTTTAAGGACTCATATGATTAAAGTTTATGTATCCCCAAAGTGTAAAAGATGCTGTCAAGAAAATGCCACTAAACCGGAAAATCGATCTTGCTAATGCATTGCTCGACGCAGTGTTGAAGAAGAGAATCCAGGAGAAGGGAGAAGAACTAAGGAGCAGATTGGATATTCTTGAAAAAGAGCTTAATGAGAGATTCAACAAACAACTTGACGACATGTTGGAGTCGTTGTTAGACAATCTGTCTGAATGAATCAAGACTACAAACCAGACCCGATTTCGGGTTAACGAAAGTGATTTAAGCTCTCAAAGGGTAGCTTCTTTATGGAGATTTTCCTGAGTCATTCAAGAAAAGACCTGAATCTCGTTAATACCGTGAAGAAGGCTCTTGGGCTCTTGGATTATCACACCATCGTCTACGAAGATTTACCTGAAAACCTGAGACCAGGGAAAGACTTAGACAATATTAGAAATCTCATAAGTCAAAGTCAATTGGTTTTTTTGTTCTTGACAAGTAATGTAATTTCTTTAAAACACACCCTGACCTGGGTTCAGTATGAGGACCACGTTGCATCAATGTCTAACAAACCGGTGATAGTGTTCCAAGAACAACTCCCTGTTTCAACAACCAGCTTTCCAATTTTGTACTTTACAGATGTAATTTCTTGGGTGGGGCCCTCAGCAGATCCTATGAAAATACAGGAAATTGCCAAATCATTTAGATCGTCTGGAGCAGTGGTTAGAGCGGTAGCTGGAGGGGCTATCGGAGCAATTTTTGGGCCAATAGGTGCTCTACTTGGGGCACTAGTTGGTTTGGCGTCAACTCCTCAAAACCCATTGCAAAACATACCAACAGTCAAGTGCCCAAATTGCAAATATACGTTCAGGTATTGGGGCAATGAAAATACCTTGTTTTACTGTCCAAATTGCCTTAAAGAATGGTTATACAAAGGTAGGAGTTAACATGGTTGTTAGGGAATCTGTGGAAATAAAGGCACCGCCAGAGGAAGTTTACAGTTTCTTGGCCAGCCTGAGCCTTAATGGATTGAAAGTATCACGTAAGATTCCGGAGATGAAAACTGTCATTATTTCTTCAGGATTATCACTATTCTCTTGGGGAGAAAGTATAGAGGCATCAGTTCAGTCGAGTCAAGCCGGATCGCTTGTTATATTAAGAGCCCAAGGGAAATCCCAACTAAACATTACTGCAGATCCTAAAGCATTGTCTCAGAGAGTGAAAGATGCTTTGAAAGGGAGATTTGGCTAAGGTTAGTTTTTGGTATTCGCTTAAAACTTTAATCAAATCCCGACCGGTCCACTAGTTTTTATTCATTGAGTTTTTATCACTGATAGATATTTAAGATATCTCTGTTAACGGATAATTATCAGTGATACATTAATAAAGTATCACTGAATACAGATACAAAAATGGATGAAGATCTAGAACCAATTTATCAGTTTATACTTGAGAAACTCCGTATTTCACCTGATGCAAAAATAGACAGGTCGTATCCGATATCTATTGGAGAAAGAGAATTACTGATAGACTTAGCAATTAAGTCCAGAGGCACTTTGACGCTTGTTGAAATTAAGTCTAGAATAAATGAAGACACTATATACAGAATATATGCTCTTTCGCACTTAATAAGCAAACAGTTGATGGGTAAGAAAGAGATAAGATTGGTTTGTGCTGGAAAATCACTGAAGTACAGCACCCAGGAACTTGCCGCCAGGCTTGGTGTAGAAACCCTGCTCATCCCTCCAATATTGTATCAGTACTTGTCACCTATGGTAACTGCATCTAAGGTGAATGCTCCTTTCGAACACTTAAGAGCTAGTCCGTCAAAAATTACTTCCGAAAAGGCATGGAAAATTGTCTGTTCCCTACTGACTGATAAATCATCCAACATCCTTGCTATTTCTAAGAAAACCGGTGTTTCATATGGCTGGACAAACACTGTAATTCATAAACTTGAAGAATCTGGGATAGTAACGGTCAATTACAGCTTTAGAATCAAAGACATAGATAAGCTTTTGAATTTGGTCTCGTGGGAAAGAGCCCTTGACGACCTGCTCTTGGAGACTGTAAACACAAATTTCAGCACTGCAACCCAGTGTATAAATGAAGTCGCGTTGAATCTAAACAGGCTCGGAATAGATTATGCTTTCACGGCCCATTCGTCTGCCGTTTCATATGGTTCTTCTATAATGAAGGAAGATACAGCATATATCTACCTCCCGAACCCATCCGACAAAGAAGTTATTAGGTCCTTTTCTGAAAGAGAAGCAGTTGGAATTCGCCTGAAGGTATACGTACCCGAAAGAGATATCATGAAATCTTCCACCATGTTTAATGGCGTTCGGATTGTTGACGTGTGCCAGAACATACTGGACCTTGCAGGATTAGGTATGGATGGACGGATTGCCGCAAAGGATCTGGTGAATAAGTGTGGTAAATGAAGAAGGTGGAGAGACCACTTTGGCCCGGGATTCATTCGAAGAGCTCAGGTACATTTTCGACTGGAGCTCCGCTAACAGAAATTATAGGCCAGGTGATATCGTTCTCATAGGCGGATGGGCAGTCCACTCATTTAATCCTTGGAAATATTCACTCGATATCGATTTGATCGCAACTGGTCGTTTCAAGGATTCATTAAAAAGACATCTATACTCGACCCGGGATTACAGTAGAGAAAGGGATTCTGCAGGAAATACCTTGTTTCTAAAAAGTATAGACTCTGGAGATATTTATCTTGACTTTCTACCGAAAAAAGATCAATTCCACGGAACGGGCAAATTTCTCAATTTGATGAAAATAGAATACGAGACTGTTCCCAAAAATATTTCCCATTCCATTGAGCCTGAGTTCCAAGTCATAGTCCCAGAGATCTCAATGCTCCTCTTGCTAAAGTTAAAAGCGGCATGGGACAGATACTATGATTTATCGCTTGAAACTGCTCTGGACAAGGATCATTTGAACGAGAAGTTTACCAAGGATTGTGGCGACATCATTGCTTTACTTCAGAGTGATGCATTTCAGTTCGCCAGATTTGATTGGCTGTCTTCAATCATATCCAGATTTGATTTCTTGCGGACTTTCCTGGGGCAGGGAATTATAGCGGATAATTCGGCTTTTGACCGTATTTCTCATAAGGAAGGCAAAGCGCTAATCAAAAGGTTATTGTCTCTTATTTGATGAAACTCTAAATGGAATGGTTGCAAGAGTTATCATAGAGACCTAAAAGTATTCGCTTAAAACATTAAACAAATCCCGACCGGTCCATTTCATGTGCATAATTAGTATGCTTGTGATAAATAGGATTATCATGGAGGTTAAGGGTCTTCAGTTTCCTTGTTTGTTTCATTTTGTCCAGCCTTTCTAACAGAATTGCGCGTCTCCCTGGTCCACAGGTAAACAAGTACGAACACAGTTATTGAGGGCACTATTAAGCCAATAATCCCTGTTTAATTGATCATAATTCAGGTCGAATTCATGCCCGCATTTTTGGCACTTCAAATGATGCTCCTAGCCCATGCTAATTCCTCTGGTGGATCATATGAAATAAGAATATATATCTCAACAGAAGATCCATAGGCTCCCTACACCATTTTAAGATTATTCTCCTTTCTATGGGGTACTGACCTCTTCAAGGTACCATCGGGTTTATGCCATGGAAATAGACCGTTATCTTGAGGATTCAGCAATTTTGGAGTGGGGTGAGCATAAGCTTCTATATAAAAAAACTTTATACTATCGTTTACCATAGATAACTGTGACAATTACAACAATACAGATAAAGGAAGAGACCAAGAAGACATTGCAGTCCATGAAATTACATCCAAGAGAGACTTACGAGGAAGTGATAGAAAGGATGCTGGAGGACCTTCGCGAACTTAATGAAGAAACCATAGCAGATATCGAGGAAGCTAGAAAGGAAATTGAATCCGGTAAATTCGTCACGCATGAGCAATTGAAAAAGGACCTTGGCCTCTGATGGAATACGAAATAATCTGGTCAATCAAGGCAGCAGGTCAGATGAGAAGTCTTGATAGGTCCGTTGCCAAAAGAATTCATGAAAAAGTGGACCAGCTTTATCAAAACCCGGAAAGATTTGTTGAGAAACTCGTCAGGTATCCTTATTACAGGCTTAGGGTGGGAGATTATCGTGTGATTCTTGACATCAAACATGAATCTGTTAGAATATTGATCCTAAAGGTAGGACCCAGAAGTAAAATATACGAGCGATAGTAGAATCAGAATGGTATTCCCTTAAAACATTAATCAAATCCTGACCGGTCCATAATCCTATGAGCCCGAGTCTCAAGCATATGTTGACATAAATCCACAGATTAAGTTGAAAAGATTTAAAATATCCTCTTTTTCTAATCCCACTAGAGTTGGATGGACCATCTGAATAAGATTATAGAGGAAGCTTGGAATCAACGGGACACCCCTGAAGTGTTTCTAAAGAAATTCCAGGAAGTATTCGAAGATTACAGCGAAAATGCTGTGTACTTGTTCGAATATGCAAGTGCTTTGGATTTCCTGGGGAAGGAGACTGAGGCAATTCCTCTATATCAAAGGGCCATAAAGATAGGGCTTTCAGGAAAAATGAAAACTCAGGCTGAAATACAGTTGGGAAGTTCACTCAGTGTCACGGGCGAAAATGAAAGTGCCATATCTATCCTGAGCAGAGTACAGAAGGAAACGGGGGATCCTGCCGCCCTGTCATTCCTGTGCATTGCTCTGATCAGATCTGGAGAAACTAAGAAGTCGCTCAAGACTGCTCTCAATTTTATTCTGTCAAGCAATCAGGGTCTATTGCCTGAATATGAGAGACCCCTTTCACAGTACCTTGATGAAATCGGTTGATTTCTGATTCCGTCCGCCCATTCTGGCATATTGTAGCCATTCATTTAGAGAAGTGCCAACAAATGACTTGTAAGACCGACGCAAAAATCATCCTCTACCCTTTACTTCGCGATAAAGGTTTATGGATGCCGGGCTTGTTTTCCACATTTTGTTCAAGCGTATTCCTGGAAGTTCTCCCTGTTTAATTCTCAGTGCCAGGTATTTCGACGAGTAATCTGTACCGGAGGCTTCTCTTGCCTCTTTCAGGGTCAATAGGTTATCCTCTTCGGAACCCACCTTGTCGAGAACAAAGACAAGTGATCTTGCCATATTTGTTTCCAGAAACTCTGTTAATTTGCTCACACCTTTACCATGAGCAGCCTCAAGCGCATCCAGATAAGAACCTCTGTCGTTAGGGAGAATGTGAATCAACGGCCAGTTGTGATTGAGGAAGTGTATATTCAGCAGCAGTCTTCCGACTCTTCCATTTCCATCTGAAAAGGGATGGATTGACTCGAAACCGATGTGCATCTCTGCAGCCTGTGCGAAGATATCTTCACGCCCCATATCCATTGCCGCATAGTGCTTTTCCCATTCCCGAAGCAGTGAAATGAGCTTTTCAACTCTTGGGGGTGAATATCTTGAACCTGATATTCTGACATTGACTTTCCTCCACTGACCTGCGTCAATAAGTATCCCATAAAAAATATGTCGGTGCAAATCCAATGCACTTTTCATGCTAACTTCACATATTCTTCCACTTACAATTTCTGCCAAAGCGGATCGATGCTGGATAGTTTCAAGCAGATCTCTCACTGGGCGATCAGGAATAGTCATTCCACTTTCAATTACTCTGGTCACTTCATCCAGGGTTAGAGTGTTACCCTCTATGGCATTAGTTCCCCAGGTATTGAGTATGAACGATTCTTGAAGGGTCTTCTCTGGCATATTGCGTAATGAGCCTCGATCCAACATCCTTTCCCTGAGTCTATTTAGTATGTGTCTATCCATTATCGATACAAATATACATATTAGATATTTAAACATATATGGAAAACTCAAATAATCTTATTAACTCCATATTAACCATCATTTTAACAAAATTGAGCGGGAAATCCCCTTCCGAAAGGGAGGGAATGAAAGTGAACCTATCTGTATCACAAACAGATGTAATTCCTGTTTGCTGGCAGACAGAAGTGAAAGTGGCCGGATAGAATATTGCTCCATGCATGA
>OFHJ01000024.1_pt1 | contig 56686 bp, 40 predicted proteins | sample 1522001 | NCBI WGS metagenome assembly OFHJ01 (sample SAMEA2464838, study PRJEB22497) | soil metagenome | biome: Grassland; feature: Farmland; material: Clay | place: Australia | collected 2013-02-01 | depth 1.2 m | reverse complement strand
TGCTCGCGATCCACGGCCCCATGTAGGGCGTGTCCGTCACGTCCGGCTCGTTGCTGTAGCTGGCATTGAACTCGGAGAGAATCAGCGGCAGGTGCGGATAGGGTGAGCGGGCAATCTCCCCGTGCACCTTGCGCACCGCGCGGCACACCATCGTGTGCCGTGAAATCTTGCCGGGCGTGCCGAACACGTGCTGCGGCGTATCGTTGCCGTAGATGTGCGTGCTGACGAAATCGATCGGTGCGTGCACACGCGCGACGTGACGCAGGAAAGCGCTGACCCACGCGGCCTGCGCCGTTGCAGGCCCTCCCACCCGCAAGCGCGGGTTGACACTCTTCAGCGCCCGCGCCGTCTCGTCGTAGAGTTTGAAATACGTCTTCTGCTTCGGTACGCCGCCCCAGAAACTGAGGTTCGGCTCGTTCCACACCTCGAAGTACCAGCGGGCCACTTCGTTGATGCCGTAGCGGGCGATGAGGTGACGCGCCAGCGCTTCGATCATCCGGTCCCAGGCGGCATAGCTGCGCGGCGGGGAGACATGGGGCCGGTACCAGAACGGCTGCGTGAGCTTCGGATTGCCGGCCAGCGCCTTCGGCATGAAATCGAGCTCGACGTACGGGCGCACGCCGTGCGCCAGCAGCGCGTCCATGATCTGATCGACATAGGAGAAGTTGTACGGTGCCGCCGCCGGGCCCCGGGCCGGACGGTGCCCGGGGTGGTCGTAGAACAGCGCCGTATGGTCGGCCGCCAGACCGACTTCATCGTCGAGCAGGCCGTGGAAGCGGACGAAGCGGATGCCGGTGGCCGATTTCATCATCGCGAGGTCGCGCTGGTAAGCGGCGCGCAACACCAGCAGCGCGTGGCCGGAGCCGAACATGTGGCCCCAGAAGTGCGGGAACGGCTTGCCCGCCGCGGTGGCGTTGACCGTCAGAACGTTCGTGGCGGCAGCCGGCGGCGGGCTGGACACGGCAGCGTGCTGGGCACCGCGTGGGTTGGAGCGGGCATGGCAGCCCGCAAGAAGGCTGCATGCCAGGGCGGCGAGAAGAGCAGGCCGGGAAGCGCGATTCATTGATGATCTCCGCGGCGCGATGCCGGTACGCCCGTCACGCGAGGCGAGCGGCCACCCTACCGCAAACGCCTCGCCCTGTGTCAACTCGTGGCGCGCGCAGCTTCGCTGTGGCACTGGACGGGTTCAATCCAGTTTGATCATGACGTGACGCGGCACGGTGTAGTCCTCGAGCGCGTAGCTCGAAAGATCCTTGCCGTAACCTGAGCGCTTGAAGCCGCCGTGCGGCATTTCGCGCACCAGCAGCCCGTGGGTGTTGATCCACGTACAACCATACTGCAGCCGGGCGGCCACCTGCATGGCCCTGCCGACGTCGCGGGTCCAGAGCGACGAGGCCAGCCCGTACTCGGAATCGTTCGCCCAGTGAACAGCCTGCGCGGCATCGCTGAAGGGGGTCAGCGTCACGACCGGTCCGAACACCTCCTGGCGCACGATCTCCTCGTCCTGGTGCGCACCGGCGATCACCGTCGGTTCGTAGAAAAATCCGGTCCCCTCGCCGCACCGCCCGCCGGTGGTGATCGTGGCGTGCGGGCTGTTCGCGGCCCGTGCCACGAAACCTGCGATGCGGTTGCGGTGTTCCTCCGAAATGACTGGCCCCATCTCCACGCCCGGATGCGTCTGCGCACCCACGTTGAGGGTGCGTGCGGCCTGTGTCACCGCAGTGACGACCTTGTCGAATACGGGTGCCTCGACGTACATCCGGCATGCGGCGGTGCAGTCTTGCCCCGCGTTGTAGAAGCCGAAGACGCGCAGCGCAGCCGAGACGGCTTCGAGGTCGGCGTCGGCGAACACGATCACCGGGGCTTTGCCGCCGAGTTCCAGGTGCGTGCGCTTGAGGTTGCCCGCTGCGGCCGCCAACACCTTCTGACCCGTGGCGACGTCGCCCGTCAACGAAACCATGCGGACACGCGGGTGAGCAACGAGCGGCGCACCCACACTCTCGCCGCGACCGCACACGACATTCACCACTCCGCGCGGCAGCACGTCATTCAATGCGCCGGCGAGCTTCAGCAGCGTCAGCGGGGTCTGCTCGGACGGCTTGATCACGACCGTGTTGCCGGCCGCAAGCGCCGGTGCCAGCTTCCAGGCGGCCATCATCAAGGGGTAGTTCCACGGCGCGATCGAGGCGATGACGCCGACCGGGTCGCGGCGGATCATGCTGGTGTGTCCACGCAGGTATTCGGCCGCGACCGGACCCGCCTGAACGCGTACCGCGCCGGCGAAGAAGCGAAACACGTCGACAATGGCCGGCATTTCGTCCTGGCGCATGGCCTGGAGCGGCTTGCCGGTGTTGAGCGACTCCAGGGCCGCGTACGCGTCCGCCTCCCGTTCCAGGTGCGCGGCGATCTCGAGCAGCCGCGCGGCGCGCTCCGCTGGCGTCACCTGCGACCAGGCCTCGAAGGCGGTGTCGGCCGCGCGTACCGCCGCATCGAGCTGTTCGGCCGAGGCTTCCGGGACGGCAGCGACCAGCCGGCCGCTGGCCGGGTCGAGGATGGACTCGGCCGGGCCGAGCCCGGTCACCTGCTGCCCGTCGATCAGCAGGCGTGTTTCCTGAGGTGCGTCCAGCGACGGGGGCTGCGGGGTCATGAGTCACAGAATAGCGCGCGGGCCGGTTCCTCGCTCCTCGGACTGGAGGTTCAGGCGCCGGGAACCGTCTGTACTGAAGGAAGAAGCGGCCTACCGGATCGGATGTGCGCTGAAGACGCGCCCGGTGGCCGTGATTCGACCTATAATTCTAGGAGAAATGGGTGGTTTACTAATGCACCATCGTGCCGAACATGCTCTCAGGAGCACCGATGACCGTCTCGATCCGCGCCGGGACGGAGCGCCGCGCCCGGTTCCGCGCTGCAGTCTCCTGGATCCCGAGCGAGCCAAATCCAGTCACGATCAGATCGCCGCTGTCCTCGGTACCGAGTTGCTGCAGGGACGATATCCCCCGGGCAGCACGATGCCTGCCGAGGCCGAGCTCGGCGCGCGCTTCCACGTCTCACGCACGGTGCTGCGGGAAGTGATGAAGACACTCACTGCAAAGGGATTTGTGGTGCCCAAGACACGGGTGGGAACCCGGGTTCGCGACACCGTGTTCTGGAATTTCTTCGATGCGGACGTCCTGGCGTGGCGACTGTGCCTGGGGCTCGATGACGCGTTCCTGGAAACGCTGACGGAAGTGCGACGTGCGCTCGAGCCGGCCGCAGCGGCGCTCGCCGCGCACAGACGCAGGCCGCAGGACGTGGCGCGGTTGCGCGAGTGTGTGCGCCAGATCGACCGCAGCGGTCATTCGCGGCAGAGTTTCGCCGCCGCCGATCTCGACTTCCACCTGGCCATGGGCACGGCCTCGGGCAATCCGCTGATCCGCTCCATTGCCAGCGTCATCGAGACCGCACTGGTCGCATCGTCCAAGTACAGCTCGCCGGCGGACGACCCGGGCGATCAGGCTGCGAGCGTCGCCGGGCACTCAGCCGTGGTCGATGCCATCGAGGCAGGCGACGCCTCGGCGGCGGCGCAGCGAATCCTCACCGTAATCGACTCGGCCGCCAGGCGCATCGAACGACGCAGACAGAACGGGCCGCCGTGACCGACGGCCGCCCATCTTTACACCCAGCCTCCGTCAACGATGTACTGCTGGCTGGTGCAGGCACTGGCCGCGTCGGAGGCGAGAAAGGCAATCACGTTCGCGACCTCTGCGGGCTGCAGCTTGCGCTTCAGGCACTGTCGAGCATTGATTTCCTTCTCGGTCTCGGCCGTCACCCACTTCTGCAGTTGCCGCGGCGTCATGATCCAGCCAGGTGCCACCGCGTTGACACGGATGCCGTAGGGACCATAGTCCCGGGCCAGAGAACGCGTCAACCCGAGGACTGCAGACTTCGAGGCGGTGTAGGCAACCATGCCGCCCTGACCGATGATCCAGGAAATCGACCCGAGATTGATGATCGCGCCGCGTCCGGCAGCTTTCATGCCCGACAGCACCGCCTGGGCGCAGAAGAACTGCTGCTTCAGGTTGACGGCGATCCGGTTGTCCCACAACGCCTCGGTCACCTCCTCTGTAGCATGCCGTTCGTCGTTGGCGGCATTATTCACCAACACCTGCACCGGCCCGAGCCGTGCGACCACGGCTGCAATCGCACGCTGCAACGCCGCAACGTCCGTGAGGTCACAGTGCTCGAAATGCACGCAGGCACCTGCGGCGGTGAGTTCGTTCACGAGCGCACGCGAGGGCGCCTCGGCAATATCGATGAACGCGACACGCGAGTGCTGCGATGCGAACTCGCGCACCACCGCTTCACCGATTCCCGAGCCGCCGCCGGTCACCAGCACAAGCTGGTCCTTCAGGTCCGTATAGAGGGCTGTCATCTATCGATTCACTCCGCAACAGGATTCGAGACCATTGCGCGCCGCTGGATGTCCCCGGCCCATGCATCATACTGCGTGGACTTGCGCGGCCGCTTTCCCTTAAGACCATTGATGAGGAGCATGACGTTCACATGGCACTGACTGGAGAACTGTTCATAGGCCGCCGGCGTTTGAGCACGCCACGGCAATTCCAGGCGATCGATCCGGCGCGTGGCTCGGCACTCGAGCCGCCCTTCAGCGCCGCCGGCGCCGCCGAACTCGATGCGGCTTGCGCGCTCGCCCAAGCCGCTTTTGATCCCTACCGCATGCTGCCGCTCGAGCGGCGCGGCGCGTTTCTCGAGGCCATCGCACGGCAGATTCTCGCGCAAGGCGATGCGCTGCTCGAGCGGACCCATCTGGAGACGGGACTGCCGCTGGCGCGTCTGGCTGGTGAACGGGCACGCACTGTCGGTCAATTGCGTCTGTTTGCCGCGGAGCTGCGCAATGGAGATTGGCTCGGCCTGCGCGTCGATCCGGCGCTCCCGGATCGCCAACCCGCGCCACGTCCCGACCTGCGTCAGAGAAAGATTCCCTGCGGACCCGTCGCGGTGTTCGGAGCCAGCAACTTCCCGCTGGCATTCTCCGTAGCAGGTGGCGACAGCGCCGCGGCACTTGCCGCGGGCTGTCCGATCGTCGTCAAGGGCCACCCTGCGCACCCAGGTACCAGTGAGTGGGTCGCGAGCGCGATAGTCGCGGCAGCGGCCGAAACGGACATGCCGGAAGGCGTGTTCTCGCTGCTTAACGGGCCGGATAATGCGCTCGGCGCGGCACTGGTTGCCGATTCGCGCATCCGTGCCGTCGCATTCACCGGCTCTCGCGCCGGCGGCGTGGCGTTGATGAAGATCGCCGCGCAGCGACCGGAGCCGATCCCGGTGTTCGCCGAGATGAGCAGCATCAATCCGGTGGTCCTGCTGCCGAGTGCTCTGGCCAGCCGCGCCACGAGTCTCGCCCAAGCGTTCGTCGCGTCGCTCACGCTCGGCGCCGGCCAATTCTGCACCAATCCGGGCGTCGTGCTCGCATTGGAGGGTGACGGCTTGGAGACCTTCGTCGAGGCGGCAAATGCGGCCATCGGCGCGGCAACCCCGGCCGTCATGCTGACCGAAGGCATACACCGCAACTACGCCGCGGGCGTCGATCGGATGGCCGAGCACGGCGCCCAACTGCTCGCACGGAGCACCGACGGAGGGACACGCAACTGCGCGCGTGCCGCCCTGTTCGGCATTGCTGCCGAGGCGCTCCTGGCTCACCCGACGCTCGCCGAGGAAACGTTCGGTCCTGCCTCGTTGCTCGTGCGGTGTTCGAGCATGCCGCAGTTGCTGCAGGTCCTGGAGCGGATCGAGGGACAGTTGACCGCCACCATACAGATGGAGGCAACCGATCAGGCCCTGGCACGGCAACTGCTGCCGACGCTCGAGCGCAAAGCCGGACGCATCATCGTCAACAGCTGGCCGACGGGCGTCGAGGTTTGCCACGCAATGGTGCACGGCGGGCCGTTCCCGGCGACGGCCGACGGGCGCAGCACCTCGGTCGGCACCTTGGCGATCGAGCGCTTTCTGCGACCCGTGTGTTACCAGGGTTTCCCGGACGAGCTGCTGCCGCCGGAGCTGCGCGCCGCGGAACTGTCCCGCTGGCCGCACCGCATCGACGGGGAACGCCGGCTCGGCCGATCTAGCTGAACCGCACTCGAGCGCGCGCCGCAACTGGCGGCGCGCGCTCACAGCGGTCGTGAGGTAACGGCTTGAGCAACGCCTCGCGTCAACGTGTTGCGCAGAGGCAGCATGAACGCATCGGCGCTGATGTCGAACACGTCGCCCGGCTCGGCTCGAATCTGATCGGTGAAGGACAGAGTGGCAGTGCCGAAGAAATGCACATGTACGTCGCCCGGGCGGCGGAACAAACCGTACTTGAAGTGGTGGTGCTCGAGGTTGGCGATGGAGTGGGACATGTTGGCTTCGCCGGTCAGAAAGGGCTTCTCCCACAGCAAGCGCTCGTCCCGATAGATTCGGCTCATGCCGCGTACGTCGGCCGGCAACTCACCCGTGAGCAGCTCGGCGCCGAGCGCCACCGGTCGGAGCTTGGAGTGTGCCAGCCACAGATAGTTGTGGCGCTCCGTGACGTGATCGGAGAATTCATTGGCGAGGCAGAAGCCGAGCCGCCGGGGCACGCCATGAGCATCGATCAGGTAGATGCCGGCGATTTCCGGCTCCTCCCCTCCGTCGAGTGCGAAGGCCGGGGACTCGAGCGGCGCGCCGCTTGGTACCACGCTCGAGCCGTCGCCCTTGTAGAACCACTCCGGCTGCGCGCCGAGCGCACCAGCGACGGGTTTGCCGCCTTCGAGCCCTTCGCGGAAGATGCGCATCGAGTCGGTCTGACCCGCCTCGGCGCTCGCGAGCGCATGCATCTTGTCGCGGCTCTCGGCCGAACCGAGGTGCGTCAATCCCGTACCGGTGAGGTACAGGTGCGCCGGATCCGGATGCTCGATTGGGGCCAGCAGCCGGGCGTTCGCCAGATCGACCCACTGCCCCGTGCGCCGCCGCTCGACGGCCCGCGCCAAATCGAGGCCCTCGCCAAGTGCTGCGGTGGCGAGGGCGTAGATACTTGGGGCGTCCGCGAGTCGCTCTGCACGCCCGACTTCCGCGAGCGCGGCGACGCCGCGCTCCCCGTCCCCTTCGATCTGCACCAGACGCAAGGCCATGAACTCTCCCGCTCCGTTGAACTGCGTGTCGGTCGTCGATGATAGTTCAACGGATTGGCAAAAGTCTGAGTAATTGGTCGACCTTGACAGGGTCGCGCGCAGCTCCGTATTGTCTGAGTAAATGGCGAGCCATGACGCCGCTGCGCGCGTTCAGGGCCGACCCTCCTGATCTGGAGCCCTTGTCATGGCGATGATGATTGGCGGCGAAACAGGCGTTGCGCCTCGCGACGGCGCGCCGCGGACCTACACTGCGGCGCTGGTGGTGCTGGCCACGGTCTTCTTCATGTGGGGCTTCGCCACCGTCCTCAACGACATCTTGATCCCCCACCTGAAGTCGGCATTCGAGCTGGATTACGCTCAGGTGCTGCTGATTCAGTTCGTGTTCTTCCTCGCATATCTGGTCATGGCGATGCCATCGGCCAAGATTCTCGAGCGCACCGGATACAAGCTCGCCGTAGTGATCGGTCTGCTCGGCATGGCGGTGAGCGCCGCGGGTTTCATCCCCGCGGCCATGCTCGAGTCCTACGGGCTGTTCCTGGTGGCGCTATTCCTGCTGGCCGCCTCGATCACCTTGCTACAGGTGGCCGCCAATCCGTATGTCTCCGTGATCGGCCCGCCGCAGACCGCCTCGAGCCGCCTGAACCTCGTCCAGGCTTTCAATTCCGCCGGCACCATGCTGGCGCCGCTGTTCGGTAGTCTGCTCATCCTCGGCCACAGTCCCACCAACACGGCACGCCACACCCTGCACCTGAGCGCGGCGCAGCGAGCGGCCGGCGTGCACACGGTGGAGCTGCCCTACGCGATCATTGCCTTGGTGCTGCTGGGGCTGGCGCTACTGGTCTGGCGGGTTCGGCTGCCGGATCTCGGCAGGGAGACGCGCCGCACCGCCCGCGCCGAGCGCGCGCAGCACAGCCTCTGGCGACACCGCAACTTGGTGTTCGGCGTTCCGGCCATTGCGCTGTACTTGATTTGCGAAGTCGGCATCGGCTCGACGCTCGTGAACTTCATGTCGATGCCCTTGATCGGTGCGCTCTCGCACGCCCGTGCCGCCGACTACCTCACGCTGTACTGGGGCGGCGCGATGGCGGGGCGGTTCATCGGTTCCTGGTTCCTACGCTGGATGCGCCCGCAGCGCGTCCTGGCAACGGTGACGGTCGGAGCACTGGTGCTGGTCGGCCTGGCCATCGTATCGAGCGGCCACGTCGCCATGTGGAGCCTGCTCGCCGTGGGTCTGTGTAATTCGATCATGTTCCCGACCATCTTCACGCTCGGTATCCGTGGCCTCGGACCGCTGACCGAGGAGGGCTCCGGGCTGCTCATCATGGCGATCGCCGGCGGCGCGCTCGCGGAATTGCAGGGGGTGCTGGCCGACAGCATCGGCTTGCATCTGTCGTACCTTCTGCCCTGGGTCTGCTACGGTTACGTGCTGTTTTATGCGCTCTGGGGCTACCGCGCTAGGGGCGCCGTGCACGACGAGCAGCTGAGCGCTTCCTGAGCGGCTCGCCGGGGCGGGAGCCGCGGCGCGCGGTATCCAAGAGCGCGAGGCGCACCAGGTCAGTCATCGCTGCGCGGGCCGCGGCCGGGTCACGTCGTTGCACTGCATCGTAGACGCGCAGGTGATCGGGCTGCGGATCCCGGCTGAGTGGCGCTGCGCGCTGCTTGAATACGGTGGTCCAACTGACCGCCGCGGCGATGCCACTGGTGAGTGAGGCCAGAAACGGATTGCCGGAGGCTTCCAGCAGTACTGAATGAAACGAGCGGTCGGCCCGCCGTCCCGCCTCGACGGCCAGGGACGCCGTGGCCATCACGTCGAGCGCGTCACGCAGCGCGCGCAGCTGTTCCTTGCTGCGGCGCGCAGCGGCCAGTGCAGCGGCCGCCGGCTCGACGATGGTGCGCAGTTCGAACAGCGCATTGAGTAAGCGCAGGTCCGGATCGCCGCTGAAGATCCACGACACCACGTCCGGATCGAGCAGATGCCAAGAGCCCGTTGCGCTGACCCGCGTGCCGAGCTTGGGGCGCGATTCGACCAGTCCTTTTGCCGCCAAAATGCGTAGCGCCTCACGGTACGCGGTACGCGAGACCTTCAGCTGTTCACTGGCGGCGATTTCTCCATCCAACACGCTGCCCGGCGTGAGTTGACCGGAGACGATGCGCACGCCGATGTCGCGGGCGATGGTACCGTGCAGCCGCAAGGCCTTGCCGCCTGCGGCGCTGCTGGACGAGGCGGGCGTCCGGGGTCGCATGGCTGGCGCACTCTCGCATCGGTGAAGGCCGGTCAGTATAGCGCCGCCGGCTGCGACGTCGACGCGCCCCGACGAGCGACGCACGCAGGTCGAAACAGGCACTCATGCGATTTATAATATTTAATATGATCGGTGCGTCCCGGAGCCTCTGATGACACAACTGCTGGAACAACTCGCGGCCGCGCTCGGCCCCGACGCCGTGCTGCACGGTCCCGCCGCACTCGAGGCACGGGACGCGGCGCAGACTCGGGGACTGTGGGTGCGCCTCGGCACGCCGCGCGCGGTGCTGCGACCGCGCTCGACGGCACAAGTGGCGAGCATCCTACGGCTGGCCCACGCTGCCGGGCAGGCGGTCGTGCCCTGGGGAGGGTGCACCGGGCTGGTGGACGGTTCGGCTGCCGACGGCGCGCTCGCCCTGTCTCTTGAACGCATGAACGCCGTAGAGGAAATCGACGAGACCAACCGCGTGATGCGGGTCCAGGCCGGTTGCATCCTGCAGAACGCCTGCGGGGCGGCCGACGCCCGCGGTCTACTGCTGCCGCTTGACCTCGGCGCACGGGGCTCGGCCACCATCGGCGGCGTCATTGCCACCAACGCCGGTGGCAACCGCGTGTTGCGCTGGGGCATGACCCGGGACATGGTCCTCGGACTGGAAGCGGTACTGGCCGACGGGCGCATCGTCACCACGCTCAACACGCTGATCAAAAACAATGCTGGCTATGACTTGAAACATCTGTTCATCGGCTCGGAGGGCACCCTCGGCGTGGTGACCCGGGCCGTGCTGCGGTTGCGCGCCAAACCGACCAGTGAGAACGTCGCGCTGCTCGCGGTGGATGCCTTTGAACACCTGCCTCGTCTGCTCGGGCGCCTGGAGCGCGACTTGGGCGGCTCGCTGTCGTCGTTCGAGGTGATGTGGGCGGATTTTTACCACCTGGTTACGACGGTGCCGGCGCCCGGGCGGCCCATCCTGGCGCACGGCCACCCGTTCTACGTGCTCGTCGAGATGCGCGGGGTGAACACCGAGGCGGATGCGGAGCATTTCGAGAACGTGCTCGGCGGAGCGCTCGAGGCCGGAGAGGTCAGCGACGCGGTCATCGCCAAGTCGGACCAGGAACGCCTCGCCATGTGGAGTCTGCGCGATGACGTGGCACAAGTGACGCGCGACGGTCCAGTGGCCGCATTCGATGTCAGCCTGAAGATCGACGATATGCCCGGCTACCTGGATGAGGTGCGCCAATCGCTGGTGACGCGCTGGGGCAGCCAGTGCCGCTTCGTGGTGTGGGGGCACCTCGGCGATGGGAACCTGCATGTCATGGTGGGACTACCGGACGACTCAGCGCAAACGCACCAGTTGATCGAAGCTCAGATCTACGGACCGCTCGGCAAACGCGCCGGAGCGTCCATCTCTGGGGAGCACGGCATCGGCCTGCAAAAGCGCGATTACCTGTGCCTGTCGCGCACGCCGGAGGAACTCGCCCTAATGCGCACGCTCAAGCAGGCTCTCGATCCGCGCAATATTCTCAACCCGGGCAAAGTGCTGCCCGAAACACCCTGAAGCGCCGGACGATCGGCCCTACGCAGTCCCGCCGGGGCCGCGCAGCAGGTGTGGACCGAGGTCGCGCACGCTGCGGCAGCCGAGTTGCCCGAGTACGCGCTCGAGCTCTACGGTGAGCAGCTCCAAGGCGCGCTGCACGCCTGCCTCGCCCGCCGCGGCGAGACCGTAGAGTCCGGCGCGACCGAGCAGTACCGCATCGGCGCCCAGTGCCAACGCCTTGGCGATGTCAGTGCCGCGGCGAAAGCCGCTGTCAATCAACACGGTCATACGGGTGCCGACCTCGGCGGCGATCTCCGCAAGGACCTCGATGGGCGCGACGCAGTAATCGAGTTGGCGCCCGCCGTGGTTGGTGAGCACGATTCCGTCGCAGCCGAGTTCGGCGGCCTTGCGCGCATCGGCCCGTGAGAGCACGCCCTTGATCAAGAGTTTGTGCGGCCAATGCTCGCGCACCCACGCGATGTCGTCCCACGCCAGCGTGGGTGCGAACATCTGCGGAATGATGGTGCTGCCGCCCACGGCGTTCGCCGCGCCGGACGGCAGAAACGTCTCGATGTTGCGAAAGCGCGGAATACCGCAGCGCAGCAGCACTTGGGTCAGCCAGCGCGGATGGCGCAGCACGTCGAGTGCTGCACCCAAGTGCGGCTGGCCGGGTCTGCGGTAATTGCGCTTGTCCCATTCGCGGCTGCCGAACACGTTCGCGTCGGTAGTGAACAGCAGCGCCTCGTATCCGCTCGCCGCAGCACGGCGCATGATGTCTTCGGCGATCGCGCGATTGCGCATCACGTACAGCTGCATCCACAGCCGTCCTCCGGCCTTTCTCGCCACTTCCTCGAGCAGCGTCGTCGAAACAGTGCTCAAGGTGTAGGGAATCCCGGCGGCCGCAGCAGCCCGGGCAAGCGCGACATCGCCCTGCGGGTGCAGCATGCCGTTCAGTCCAGTGGGCGCAATCGCCAACGGCGCGCGCATCGGCGCGCCGAACAACTCGGTATCGAGGTGGCGACCCTCGGTCGGAATGAGCGTCGGCGGCACGAACCTCAGCGCGGCGAAAGCGTCGCGATTGCCGCGCAGCGTCGCTTCGTCTTCGGCACCGCCTTCAACGTATTCGAAGACGAAGCCGGGAACACTGCGCCGCGCCACCTCGCGCAGGTCGGCGATGTTCTGGACCGCGCGCAAAGTGCGTCCGCTGAAGGGGCGGCGTTTCCAGGGCATGTGCGAACGCTCCGGGTGCAGAGGATGTAGTGGGGGGGGCGAAGGTTCTGCTCAGATGCTCCAACCGCCGTCGATCACGTGGATCTGGCCGGTGGTATAGGTAGCGCTGGCCAGATAGACCACCAGATCGGCGATCTCCTCCGGTCGGCCGATCCGCCCAATGGGTTGGCGCGCAATGAAGGCAGCGCGGGTCTGCTCGTAGTCGCCTTGGGAGCGCAGGCGCTCCTCGAGGGACGGCGTCTGCACGGTGCCCGGGCAAATTGCATTGCAGCGGATGCCGCGTCCGACGAAATCGGCGGCGACCGACTTAGTCAACCCGATCACGGCCGCCTTGGTCGTGCCGTACACGCAGCGCACCGGCACGCCTTTGACGCTACTCGCCACAGAGGCCATGTTGATGATGCTGCCGTCGCCGCGCTCGAGCATGCCGGGCAGCACGGCGCGAATGGTCCGAAACATCGCCTTCACATTCAGATCGTAAGCGAGATCCAAGTCATCATCGCTGCTGTCGAGGATCGTGCCATGGTGCACGCAGCCGGCGCAGTTGAACAGGATATCGACGACACCGGCACTCGCGACGGCCGCATCGATGCTGCTGGCATTACGTACGTCCAAGCGACACGTCTCGATGCCGTGCTCAGCCAGCGACTGCAGTCTGGCCTCGTCGAGGTCAGTGGCCAGAACGCGGGCGCCCGCCGCGGCGAGCGCCAGTGCGCTGGCACGGCCGATACCCTGGGCGGCGGCTGTGACGAGCGCATGCTTGCCCGCAAGTGGAGAAATTGGGTTGGACATGATCGGATCTCGGCTAGTCAGGGTTGCGGAATGGGGGTCGCGGGCGATTCGTTGGACTGATAACAGGCCTCGACCAGCGCCATGGTGCGCCACGCATCCTCGATGGAGGTGCGCAACAGGTCGTCCTCGCCGCTGGCGAAGCGCTGCACGTTGGACATCGTGCCGATGAATGCATCCGGAAACCACGCGCCTTCCAGCGGCACGGCTTGCCAAGGCCCCCCGCGCGGGGCGATCCAGAGTTCATCCGGCTCGCCACGCGGGTAATCGAGCAGCAGGCCGAGCTTCACCAAGGCCGCACCGCGCTCGCCTTCGACGCGGAACGTGGCATCCTGAAATTGACGCCCGAAGTCATGATGGTGATTGATCGAGAGTGTCACGCGACGCTCCGGACCGTAGTCGAGGATCGCGCTCGTGCGCGTCTGCGCCAGTGCGCTACCCGGATAGTGATAGGTGCGGGCCATGACCCCGCGCGGTTCTCCGGCGAGTGCGCGGATCGTGTCGAGATAGTGAATCGAGTGCGAGACGATCTCGACGCGCGGGTTGGGTACGAGATGCGGGAACAGCTCCCACGGCGTCACGAGACTCAAATGCACCTCGAGGTCGACGAGCGGACCCAGCAGCCCCTCGGCCGCTGCCGCCGCAACGGCCTCCATCATAGGAGCGAAGCGCAGCTGGAAGTTGACTGCGGCGATGAGGCGGCGTTCACGGCACACCGCGCGAATGATGCTCGCCTGCGCCAGATCAAGTCCCAGTGGTTTTTGGATCAACACTGCGGCACCGTGCGGGAGCGCCGACAAAATCGCCCGGTGCGCAACCGGCGGTGCGGCGACGTCGAAGACGCAGTGCTCGCTCGCGGTGGCTTCCTCCAAGGATCGGTACACTCGTCCGATGCCCCAGCGCTCGGCCACAGCACGCGCCTTGGCAGTATCGAGGTCGAATATTCCCGCCACCGGAAACCCCGCCTTGCGATAGGCCGGCAGGTGCGCATCGTTGACGATGCCGCCGGTACCGATGATGACGATCGGCCGGGGGACGCGCGGCAGCGGATGTCTCTGGCGCAGCGCGGGCAGGCTCGCTGCGGCGTTCACAGCAGGATCGCCTCGAGTTGCTTCTGTGCCGCGCCGAGCAGCGAACGACTCGGCTCGTCGGTGTCGAGCGCTCGTGCGAGCATCGCGTCAATCACGTGCGACACCTCTGCCAAGCGCGGATGCAAGGGCAATTCACGAGCGTGCTCGTGCAGAGCGTCGAGTTGGTGATAGAACGGAATCAAGCGATTGACCTCCTCATCCGCCCACGTCGAGCGGCGCACCCCGATCGCGCCTTCCAGGGTGGTCAGCTTGTCCATGGGAGCCGTGGCGAGGTGGCGTAGGAACTGCCAGGCGATACCCTTCTGGGTCGAGCCGGCCGCAAGAGCGATGACCCAGAAGACGTTCAGCGAAACGCTGCGCCCTCCCGGCCCCTTCGGCAGCGGGGCGACGGCCGCGCGGCCGCGAACCTGACTGTCCGCCCAGCGCTCGGCGAGCGCTGCGAATCCGAACCAGTTGGCCATCAGTGCGACCTGGCCTGCGCAGAACAGCAGACCGGCTTTGACGCTGTCGAGCTCGCGCGCGCCGGGTGCGATCGCCGCAGAGTCTCGCGCCAGCGAGCGCAGAAAATTCAGCGCCCCTTCCGCTTCGCTCGAGCACAGTTGCGGCCGCGCCCCGGGACCGAACGGCTCACCGCCGCGCGACCATACGTGAATGCAGAAATCGTAGAAGCCGTTGTGTCCGTCCGGAAAGAGCGCCAGAGTCGTCCCGTACACGCCCCGTTCGGGGTTGTGCAGCATGCGCGCTGTGGCGTGAAAATCCTCCCACGTGGCCGGGACGGGCAGGCCCGCGGCCTCGAGCAGATCCTTGCGGTAGATCAGGCACTCCGGGCCGTCGTGGTAGGGCATCCCCCAGAACCCCCCGGCGAAATCCTGCAACGTCACCAGTGACGGACTCCAGGCTCGGGGGAACTCCTCGATCGGTGCGCGCGCCTGATAGGGCCGCAGATTCTCGACCAGTCCGCCGGAGTGGGCCTCGGCGAGCCAATCGGTACACAAGAACGCCAAGTCAACCGAACCGTCGCGCAGCGCCTGCTCGGCGAACAGCCGCGCGTGCAATTCATTCAGCTCGAGCGGTTCGATCTCGACACGAAGCGCCTCGCCGGTGGTGCGGATGAAGTCCGCGAATTGACGGCGGATGGCGGCTTCGAACGGCTCGAACTTACGGACTGCTATGCGGAGCGGACGCACCGCGCGCCTCCTCTTCGGGCTTCAGTCCCGCGTGAACCGCAATCACGTCGGCACACGTCTTCAGAGCCGGGAGCATGGTCTCGAGGCTCGGACCATTCTTCTCCTTGAGCGTCGCGATCGTGAGCGCGGCCTTGATGGAGGAGTCCGGTGCACCGACGGGCACGCCGATGTCCAGGCCGCCGACGAACCGCTCGCCCTCGGAGCGCTCGTAGCCGCGCGTGCGGATCGCCGCGAGACGCTTGAGGAACTGCGCGCGTGCCGCGGGCTTCTCACGCCGCCATTCCAGATCGCGCGTCAGCAGTTCCTCGCATTCATCGCTCGGCATGTTCGCCAACAGTACCCGCCCGGAAGTGGTGTGCATCGGCGGATGCTGCGAACCGACTTCCACCGACAGGCGGAACGGCTTGGGGCTTTCCTCTTGGGCGAGCACCAGCACCCGTTCGCGATGCAGCACTGAGAGGTGGCACGATTCACGCAGATCTTCAGAGAGTCCGCGCATCAATGGCTGGGCCGCTTTCAGTAGCACCTCGTACGGGGAGTGCGTACGCGAGAGCTCGAACAGCTTCAGGGTGAGCGAGTACGCTCCGGTGGTCGGCTCTCGGCGCAGGTACCCGCGGCTCTCCAGGCAAGCGAGCATGCGAAAAATTTCCCCGGCCTGGCGGTTCAGCGCGCGGGCCAACTGCGCCTGGGTCAGCGGTACCGCTTGGTCGGAGAGGTATTCGAGGACGTCCAGACCTTTCTCGAGCGCCGGTACGGAGTACTTGGTGCGGCGCTCCTCGAGACTGAGCAGCCTATCGTTCGTCATGTAACCTCCTTTCGCCTTAGAGGACAGCCGGCTGAGATTGTGCCTGATGGGTGTCCGGCGTGCCCGGCGGCGGTTCGGCCACCCCGCCGCGCGGCGCGCGGCTGCGGCCGCCGACGGTGTAGATCGCCGCTGCCGCGATCAGCACGGTGCCTTCGATCAGACCCTGGTAGTTCGCCCCGAGGTTCAACACGTTGAACCCGTTGGTCAGCGTATACAGTACGAGTGCACCGGCAACGGTCTTCAGTACGCTGCCAGCGCCGCCAAACAGCGAAGTCCCGCCGAGGATCGCCGCGGCAATCACCGTCAGTTCCTCGCCCTGCAGCGCGGTGGGATTCATCGCACCGAAGCGCGAGGCATACAGGACACCCGCGAACCCGGCGGCGAGCGCGGAGAAAATGAATGCGCCGAGTTTGTAGGCCCGCACGTTGATGCCGGCCAGCCGGGCCGCCTCCGCGTTGCCACCGGCTGCGTAGATGCGCCGGCCCGCCGTCGTCAGATGCAGCACCAGCCAGGTGAGGGCGGTAAATCCGGCCAAGTACAGCACCGGCAGCGGCAGTCCGAGAGCCCTGCCGCTCTCGAAGTGAGTCATTGCCGAGAGCGCCGCAGGGGTACCGACCATGAGCGAACGCCCGTTGGTCACAACGAGCACCAATCCGCGAATCGCAGTGAGCGTACCGAGGGTCACGATGAAGGCATTGATGCCGACCAGCTCGACCATCACACCGTTGAGCACCCCGAGAGCCCCTGCTGCAGCGAGCGACAGGAGCATCGCGCCCCAGAACCCGGCATGATCGATCGTCAGGATGTTCACGGCGGCAGCGAGCGCGGCGACCGAAGCGACCGACAAGTCGAAATTGCCGGTGATCAACACCACCGTCATCGCCACGCCCATGATGGCGACCGGTGCGGTCTGGTAGAGGATGTTGATGAGATTGACCGCACTGAGGTAGCTCGGCCTCCCGAGAACAGCGGTCACGACCGCCAGCGCACCGACCAGCAGCAACAACGCGTAGTAGACGCCGGCTTCGCGCAAACTCAACAAACGTCGCATGACCCCCCCAAAAAATACGCTCAGTGGAGCGGCAGCCGATCCGCGGGGCACGGACTGCCGCGCGCCGCACCGGCGGCCAGCCGGATCAGTTCCTGTTCATCGGTTTCAGCCGCCACGCGTTCCGCGACGATCGCCCCTTGGCGCATCACCAGGATACGGTCGGCCTCCTCGAGCAGCAGTTTCAACTCCGAGTCGACCAAAATCACCGCGACCCCCTCGGCAGCGAGGGCACGGACTTGGTCGAGGATCTCAGCCTTTGCGCCGATGTCGATGCCGGCGGTCGGCTCATCGAGCAGCAGCAGCCGCATCGGCCCGCACAGCCAGCGTGCCACGCTCACCTTCTGGGCATTGCCACCGGAGAGATCGCTCACCGCCGCGTGCAGACTGCGCGTCTTGATGTGCAGTCGTTGGATGGCCGTGGTCGCGGCATCGCGCTCGACGCCGGTGCGCGGTACCCACCCCCAACGCGAGAACCGCGGCAGGTGCGCGAGCGTCACGTTCTGCCACAACGGCAGGCCGGGCACCAGCGCCTGGGCGGTGCGGTCTTCAGGCACCAGGGCGATTCCGGCGCGCACCGCTGCCACCGGCGAACGCGCCACCTGCCGCCCCAGCAAGCGCACCTCGCCGCGCGCATGCCGGTCGGCGCCGAATATGGCGTGCAGCAACTCACTGCGCCCCGAGCCGAGAAACCCCGCGATGCCGAGCACCTCTCCGGCGCGCACCTCGAAGCGACACGGTGCCAGGCGCCCAGGGGAGCTCAGCTCGATGATCTGCGCAACGGTGTCCGCCGCAGGGCTCGGGCCGCGCTTAGCGGCGCGCTGGATGGTTCGCCCGGCGATGGCGCCGACCATGGCGTGCTCATCGACGCTCGCCGTCTCTGCACTCATGACGGCTGCACCGTCGCGCAACACCGTCACCTGATCGGTCAGTGCCAGCACTTCGTCGAGAAAGTGCGTGACGAGGAGCACCGCGCGCCCTTCGGTCGCGAGACGGCGGATTGCGCCGTGGACGATCTTGCGCTCGGGTGCGGCAAGGGACGCTGTCGGCTCGTCCATGACGATCAGCTGTGCGTCGAGAGCCAGCGCCTGCAGGATGCCGACCATTTGGCGCGCCCCAATGGCAAGGGTCCCGACCGGCGCATCGGCAAGCAGATGATAGCCGACCGCGTCCATCAGTTGCTCGAGCCGGCGGCGCAGCGCTACGGCGCGCCGCCTCCAGCCGCCCTGGCCCAGGAACACATTCTCCAGGACCGACAGCGTGCCAACGAGCGGGATTTGCTGGTGCAGCGTAGCGATGCCCGCGGCGCGCGCCTGTCGCGGTTGGTGCCAATCCACAGCCGCGCCGCGCCAGAGGATACGCCCGTTGGTCGCGCGGGTCGCACCACTGAGGATGCGGATCAGCGTTGATTTACCGGCGCCATTGGCGCCGAGTAGGCCGTGCACGGAACCGGCTCGGATGTCCAGGTCCACGCCGCGCAGCGCAGCGGTGCCGTTGGGATAGACCTTCGCGAGGCGGTCGAGCTTCAGCAACGGCTGTGTAGCAGGGGACATCAGCGTCTCACCATTGTCCGGGACAGTCACGAGCATTCGCGCGGGTAATGCCCGGTGTGGGATAGGTGATGAACGCGGCGTGCAGTGGCTTCTTCCCGGTCACGTCGTCGTAGAGCGCTTCGAAAGCGAGCGCGCCGAGTTCGAGCGGCTTGTAGCACACCGTGCCGTCGATCCGGCCAGCCTCGAGCGAGAGCATCGCGAGACGTGAGCCGCCGATGCCGATGAGCTTGGCTTTGGAGCCGGCCGAGCGCACCGCGCGCGCGCAGCCCACGGCCATGTCGTCCGCCTCGTTGAAGAACAGGTCGACACGCGGATGGGCTTCGAGAATGTTCTGGCAGGCGACGTCCGCGGCTTCTGTGCGCCAATCACCCGGCTGAGAGGCCACGATGCGGTAGCGCACGTGCGCCGCCTGCAGTCCCTGCTTGAACCCGGTCTCGCGCTGCAGAACCTCGGGAAAGCCCGGCGCGCCCTGGATGATCGCGATGTGTGCAACGCGGCCCGGTGGCAGGAGACGCGCGGCCAAGCGGCCCGCTTCGCGGCCCGCAGCCGTCTCGTCCTGAGTCACGAGGGCGACGAGCTTCGGGTAGACGTCGCGCAGCGGACGGCGGGCGGGGTTACCCACCTGTGAGGCAACCGCGACGACTGGGATACCGGCGCGGGCGGCGCGGTTCACCCAGCTCTCGGCAATGACCGAATCGAGCGGCATCAGAACGATGCCGTTGACCCGCTCGGCGATCAGATCCTGCAGATCGTTGGCCTGCTTCTGCACTCGGTTCTGCGCATCGAGTACCACGGTGTGAACTCCGGCCCGCGCGGCGGCCTGCTCGAATCCCTGGGCGATCGCCGCAGCGAATGGGTAACTCAGCCCGGCGCTCGAGAGCCCGAAACGCAGCGGCGCGGCGGTTGCGGCCTGAGCGAGCAGCGCCGCGCCGAGCACGGCCGCGAGCGCCGCCGCGCGCGCGAACGTCACCGCCACGGACCCACGGGATGTCATGCAAGCGCCTCGCGTCGTTCGACGAGGTACAGATGCTCGCAGGCGAGCACCGTCTCGCCGTTCTGGTTGGTAATCTGGACTTGCTCGACGACGATGCCGTGGGTCTTGTGCTTGGGGTGATCACGCTGCGCGCTGATGCGAGCCGTGACGGTGATCGTGTCGCCGATGAACACTGGACGAATGAAGCGTACGCGGTCGTAGCCATAGGACATGGCCCGCGGATTGATGCTCTGCGCGGTCATGCCGATGCCCGCGCTCAACACGAGCGTTCCGTGTGCAATGCGCCGCTTGAACGGCTGCTGGGCGCACCATTCGGCGTCCATGTGGTGCGGAAAGAAATCCCCGCTCTGTCCGGCGTGCGCGACGATGTCGGCCTCGGTGATCGTGCGTCCGAACGTGCGCCGCTCAGCGCCGATCTCATAGTCCTCGAAATACTGCTCGACGATCATGCGGGCTCTCCCGGACTGTCCAATTCGAAGCGGCGCAGGATCTCCTCGGTATCGTGGCCCAGCGCCGGAGCACCGCGTGCGCTGGTGAGCGTGGCGCCGTCGACACGGATCGGACAGCGCGTGGTGCGCAGCGTACCGCGTTCGTCGTCGTGGATGTCCTGGGTCATCTCGAGCGCAGCGAAGCCGTCGCTTTCGAGCAGCTCCGGCCAGGTGAATACTTCCGCGCACCAAATATCGGCGGGCTCGAGAATCGCGAGCCAATGCTCGGTCGACTGTGCGGCAAGGTGTGCGGCGAGGAGGCTCTTGATCCGGGAGCGCTCGGTGAACCAGCGCTGCGGATCAATGCATTCGCTCAGTGCATCACAGCCAATGAGCGCCCCGAGCCGGTCGATCGCCGTCATTGCGACCGCGAGATAGCCATCGGAAGTCTGGTAAATGCCATACGGGGCTCCGATGTACACACTGGCATTGTTCACGGCATCGCGCGGTGGCTGCCGACCGTCGCCATTGAGAAAGGCCGTGAACTGCTCGAATTGCATGTCGATCGCCGATTCGAACAGGCTCACGTCGACACGTCCGCCCCGACCGGTGTTTGCGCGCCGCACGAGCAATGCCAGTACCCCCTGACAGAGCTGTGCCCCAGCCATGAGGTCGGCGATGGACACGCCCATCGGCACCGGCCCCTGGGCGGCATCACCGGACAACCACGCCAGCCCGGACATCGCCTGGACCAGCAGGTCCTGGCCCGGCTTCTTGCGCCACGGACCCTCCGTACCGTATCCGGTAATGGCCGCATAGACCAGGCGCGGGTTGAGCGCTGCGACCGTAGCGTAGTCGAGACCGAGACGATCCATCACCCCCGGCCGGAAGTTGTGCACCATCACGTCCGCGCGCCGGATGAGCCCCTTGACGCGCTCCAAGTCGACCGAATTCTTCAGGTCTGCCGCGAAACTCTGCTTGTTGCGGTTGATGGTGTGAAAGAGCGCGCTATCGCCACCAAAAGCCTGGTCGGCGAGATACAAGCGGCGAGACAGGTCTCCACCCTGTGGACGTTCCACCTTGATGACTTCCGCGCCGAGATCCGCCAGCCGCAGGCAGCAGGAGGGCCCAGCTAGAAACTGGCTGAAATCCAGCACCAGCAGCCCCTCCAGCGGTCGCCCTGCGGTCGTCGTCGGCGCACCGCGAACTGGGTGCACTGTCTTCAACCGGGTTCCTCGCGTATAGTTTGCAGATAAATGCTATGTTCGTTCACAAACGGTGTCAACCAGACGCCGTCAAAACGAGCGCAAGCACACGGGGGGCGATGCAATGGGCGACGAGCACTCGATCCGGTTGCGGGGCATGACGTGGGATCACCCGCGCGGCTACGGACCGCTCGCCGCATGCTCGGCAGCGTGGTTCGAGCGTACCGGCGTGAAGATCGAGTGGGAGCGGCGTTCGCTGCAAGATTTCGAGTCCTTCCCCGTCGCTGAACTGGCGGCGCGCTACGACCTCATCGTCATCGACCACCCGCACGTCGGTCAGGTGACGCGCGAGGGGTGCCTGGCGCCGCTCGATGCAGATGGCGATTCGGATGCTCCATTCGATGCCGTCGGGGCCTCGCTGGCGAGCTACCGCTGGGACGAGCGGCTCTGGGCGTTGCCGATCGACGCTGCGGCACAGGTGCAGGCCTGGCGCCCGGACCGCCTGCCGGCAGCGCCGACGGACTGGGCCGGGATAGTGGACTTGGCAGTCCGGGGCGCAGTGTTGTGTCCGCTGCGTCCGCCTCACAATCTGATGACACTGTTCACCCTGTGCGGGCTATCCGGGCACCCGCCCCGCGAGCGCGGCGCGGCGTTGTTCGACCCGCAGGCCGGCCGGGCCGCATACGAGCGCTTGCGTGAGCTCGCCGCGCGGGTCGACCCCCAATGCGTCGGCTGGGATCCCATCGCGGTGCTCGAACGGATGGCCGCGAGCGATTCGCGCGCGTTGTGTGCGCCGCTGATCTACGGTTATGTCAGTTACACCCGGCAAAATGCGACGGGCGCACGCGTGGCGTTCGCGGATCTGGCGCCCCTGGAGCGCGGCGGGCCGTGCGCCGGATCAGCCCTCGGCGGTACCGGTTTGGCCGTCTCCGCGCACTGCCGCGAGCGGGCCGCCGCCGTGGCATTTGTCCGTTGGACCGCGGGCGCCGAGGCTCAATGCGGACCGTACCTGGCCGGCGGCGGCCAGCCGGCGCACCGCGCCGCGTGGGGGGACCAGCGCGCCAACGACGCCTCGCTCGACTTCTACCGCAACACCCGCGCGACACTCGAGGGCGCATGGGTCCGCCCGCGACATGCCGGTTGCATGGACTTCCAGCACCACGCTTCACTGCGACTCAATGAAGCACTTGCGGCCGGTGAACCCGCCACGGGACTCATCGCGGCTCTCAATCGACTCTATCTCGAGGTATCACCATGAACCGACGCACCTCACGCCGAACATTCCTGCAGTCGGCCGGGACCGCGGCCGGACTCGGCGTCATCGGCGCGCGCGCGCGCCTGGCACGGGCGGGCGGCGCGCGCCAGGCACCAGCACCCGCTGTGCGTCTCTCCGAGTTCGACTACGGCGACGTGACCTTGACCGGCGGCGCGCTGAAGGAACAGTACGACTTCATCCACGCACACTATCTGGCGCTCGACAACGACCGGCTGCTGCAGGTGTACCGCGAACACGCAGGTCTACCGGCGCCGGGGATCGACATGGGTGGTTGGTACGGTGCCGGAGGATTCATCCCGGGACATGCCTTCGGGCAGTATGTGTCGGGCATCGCGCGCATCGGGCGATGCACCGGTGATGCGGCGTGCCGCTCCAAAGTGCACGAACTGATCCGCGGCTTCGGCGCGGCCGTCGATGCCAATCCAGTCCCCTACGCTGGCGAGGGCGCTTGGAAGATGTGGCCGGCCTACGTGCTCGACAAGCACATGATCGGGCTGATCGACGCGTACCGCCTCAGCGGCATGGCGCATGCGCGTGATCTCATCCCACGGGTCATCCGTGGTGCGCTGCCGTTCATCTCTCCGGTGAGCCGAGACCGAATCGGCGTCAAGAATCCTCCCTACGATGAGACCTACATCGTCTCGGAGAATTTGTTCACCGCGGCGCACCTGACCGGCGAGCGACGCGTGCGAGATCTTGCGGTGAAGTACTTGCTCGACAAGCCGTACTTCGACCCACTGGCTCGAGGCGAGAACGTGCTCGCCGGCAGGCAGGCCTACAGCCACGTGATGGCTCTGAGCTCCGCGGCGATGGCGTACCTGGAACTCGGCGAGCCACGCTACCGAGACACGATCGTCAACGGCTGGAAGTTCCTCGAGGCGCAGAGCTACGCCACCGGGGGCTGGGGCCCGAACGAGCTCCTGATCGCACCGGGCACCGGCGCGCTCTACTCCAGCCTCACCAGCACTGCCAATCATTTCGAGACGCCGTGCGGCACCTACGCCACGATGAAGCTTGCACGCTATCTGCTGCGCTTCACCGGCGAAGCACGCTATGGCGACGGGCTCGAGAGGATCATGTGGAACGGGCTGCTCACGGTCCGGCCGCCGGACTCCAACGGCAACTCGCCGTACTACTCGAGCTACAACCCCGGTGCGAAGAAAGTCTTCTACCCTCAGAAGTGGCCCTGTTGCTCCGGAACGCTCGTGCAGGGTGTCGCCGACTACGTGCGCAACGTGTACTTCCATGCGCCCGGCACGCTCTATGTGAACCTGTTTACCCCTTCGCGCGTGCGCTGGCGTACCGCCGGGCACGCCGTCACGGTGACACAGCACACCGATTACCCAACCGGCGAGTGGGTGAGGCTGCACATCGAGACGGCCGCACCGGCGACGTTCGCCCTGATGATCCGTATCCCCGGCTGGCTCGGCGCTGAGTCGGAGCTACGCGTCAACGGACGGCGGATCCGCACCGCGGCCGAGCCAGGGACATTCGCGCAGGTGCGGCGCACGTGGCGAGACGGCGACCGGGTCGAGCTGCATCTGCCGCAGCAGCTGCGCACCCAAGGGGTCGACCGCTCGCATCCGGACACCGTTGCGCTGCTGAGAGGTCCGGTCGTCTACAGTGCACTGAACTTCTCCGGACCCGGAACTGCCGTGCCGCCGCTGCACCTCAAACGCCTCGAGCCGGTCACGAGCATGGCCGGCACATACCGTCAGGCGCATGCCGGGCAGCAAACCCTGTTCGTACCCTTCTACAAGGTCCAAAACGAGTCTTACGATGTCTACTTCCAGCGCGCCTGAGGGCGCACGCGTCATCGCGCGCTACTGGATCGAGACTGCGCGCCCACTCGAGGAAGCAGCCGCGAGCATGGCCGGCGAACAGTCGACCGGGACGTTCGTGCGCCTTGCGGGCGAGACCGATGCACTGCGCGATCGCTTCGCGGCGCGCGTCGAGTCGCTCACGCAAACGGGCGAGACCGACACTCCGTCGCTGCCCGGTGCGTGGCGCCCGGCCGAGGGCGCCGGACGCTGGCGCACCGCGGAGGTGACGTTGTCCTGGCCGCTGCACAATTTCGGAACATCGCTGCCGAATCTGCTCGCCACCGTGGCCGGCAACCTGTGGGAGCTGCACGCGTTCTCCGGGATGCGCCTGCTCCAACTGACTCTACCAGCGGATTTTCTCGCGGCCTATCCGGGACCGCAGTTCGGCGTAGCGGGAACACGCCGGGTGAGCGGTGTCCACGACCGAGCGCTGATCGGCACGATCATCAAGCCGAGCGTCGGCCTGTCTCCCGAGGAGACGGCCACGCGGGTCGCGGAATTGGCCGCGGCCGGTGTCGACTTCATCAAGGACGACGAACTGCAGGCCGACGGCCCGCACTGCCCGTTCGAGGCACGCCTCGACGCGGTGATGCACGTGCTGCGCGAGCATGCGCAACGCACCGGGCGAGAAGTGCTGTACGCGGTGAACATTACCGGCGAGATCGACCAGATGCTGCGCCGACACGAGCATGTCGTCGCCGCCAGCGGCAACTGCGTCATGGTGAGCCTGCACAGCGTCGGCCTGCCGGCGCTCAGCATGCTGCGCACACATTGCCAGGTACCGATCCACGGCCACCGCAACGGCTGGGGATTGCTCGGCCGCTCGCCGTCCATCGGAGTGAGTTTCCGGGCCTGGCAGAAATTGTGGCGTCTGGCGGGCATCGACCACGTGCACGTCAATGGGCTCGACAACAAGTTCTGCGAAAGCAACGAGTCGGTCATCGCCTCGGCGCGCGAGTGTCTGACACCGATGTTCCCGTCGCCGGCGAGCGGCTGTGAGATCATGCCGGTCTTCTCTTCCGGACAGACGGCACTGCAGGTACCGGGGACCTGGCAAGCACTCGGCTCGGTGGATCTCATTCATGCCTGCGGCGGCGGAATCATCGGCCACCCGAGCGGGGCGGCCGCGGGCGTACGCAGCTTGCGCCAGGCGTGGGAGGCGGCCGTGGCAGGCATCCCGCTCGCCGAATACGCACGCGAACACCGCGAACTCGCCGAGGCCATCGCCCGATTCGGTCGCTGAGGGTTGCAGCGTGAGCCGTCCTCTCTATGCGTACTATGGTGACGACTTCACCGGCTCGACCGACGTACTGGAAGTGCTGGCGTCAGCTGGCGTACGCAGCGTTCTGTTCGTCGGCATGCCGCGAGACGGACACGCTCAGGCTTTCGCGGAGTGTCGGGCGTTCGGCATCGCCGGTGACAGCCGCAGCCGCTCACCGCAGTGGATGAGCGAACAGCTGCCGGCACTGTTTTCCCGCCTGGCTGCGTTCGAGGCGCCCGTGACGCAGTACAAGACCTGCTCGACATTCGACAGCTCGCCGCGGGTCGGTTCGATCGGACGGGCGCTCGAGATCGGGCGCGATACTCTCGGCACCGCATGGGTTCCGATCGTCGTTGCCGCGCCGCATCTCGGGCGCTACGTGGCGTTCGGCAACCTGTTTGCTGCGGCTGGGAACACGGTTTACCGCATCGACCGCCATCCCACCATGCGCTCCCACCCGGTGACGCCCATGGGCGAGGCGGACTTGCGCCGCCATCTGGCCGCGCAGACCGGGATGCGCATCGGACTGGTGGAACTGCCTGCGCTGCGGCAAGACGCGGCGGCGCGAGCACTCAACGACTGCGTGAACTCCGGCCATGAAGCGGTGGTGTTCGACGGTGTCAGCGAAATCGATTTGCAGCAGACCGGCCGACTGCTCTGGGACCGTGCGCAGGCGCAACGGCTCTTCTGCGCCGGCAGTTCCGGACTGACCTTTGCGCTGCTCAGTGCGTGGCGCAGCGCCGGACTCGTCCCGGTGCAGCCGCCCCCGCAACGCGCTGCGTCACCCGTGGATACTCTGCTCGTACTGAGCGGCAGTTGCTCGCCGATCACCGAGCGACAAGTCCAGATGGCGCTGCGCGCCGGATATCACGGCATTGCGCTCGACCCGGCAACGCTGCTCAGTGAAGGCTGCGGGCGGCAAACCGGCGAGCGCGTGGTAGCGCAGGCCGTCAGGAACGTGCGTGACGGGCGAAGCACCGTTCTCTACAGCGCACTCGGACCGCTCGCATCCGGCGCCCCTGCAGCGGGAGCCGCCCTAGGGCGTTGCATGGGCGAACTGTTGGCGAAGATACTCGCCGTGGCGCCACTGCCTCGGGTGCTGCTCGCTGGCGGCGATACCTCGAGTCATGCCGTGTCGGAATTGGGGCTATACGCACTGACCTGGGTGGCTGGCCTCGAACCCGGCGCACCGTTGTGTCGCGCACATGCCGATGCGCACTCCGGCTGCGACGGCCTAGAGCTTGTCCTCAAAGGCGGTCAGGTGGGGAGCGAGGGATTCTTCGAGCGCGTCAGACTCGGGCGCTAGGCCGGCCGTGCAATCGACGCGCGAGAACACGATCGCCGCCACCAACACCATCGCCGCGACCGCTTGCACGGGCAGATCGTAGTTTCCCGTGGCACCGACGATGTAGCCGAACGCGAGCGTACACAGCACGCCGCCGGCCTGACCCGCGGTGTTCATCACGCCGGTGGCGGCACCGCCGTGACTGCCGCCGATGCTCATGCACATCGCCCAGGCGGCCGGCAGCATCAGATCCATCGTCGCAAAGCCTGCGGTGGAAAGCACGACGATGGCGGTGCGATCGCTCACCAAGCTCATTGCCAGCAGCAAAGCGGCCCCCACCGTCAAGCAGCCTGCCGTCATCAGGCGGGTCGCGGTGCGCAAACCGAGCCGCAGGCCGAGACGGTCACAGATTACCCCACCGAGCAGGTTGCTACCGATGCCGAGCAGGAACGGGAAGGAGGCGTACAGCCCCATCTGCTGCAGGGAAAAGTGACCGGCATGGACCATCCAGGTTGGAAACCAGTTGAAGAAGAACCAGCTGCCGCAGCCGTAGCAGCCGTAGGCGAGTACGATGAGCCACAGCTGGCGCAAACGCAGCAATCGGGCCAACGCACCTCTACCGCCATGGGCAACGCTGCGCCGAGTCCCGATTTCCGCAAGTTCTTCGGCTCGGATTCCCGGCTGATCGGCGGGCTGGTCGTGGTACCAGAGCCACCAGGCCAGGGCCCAGAGGGCGCCGATCCCGGCGAGCACCCAGAACACGGTGCGCCAGCCAAAATGGATCGCGAGCGGCACCAGGAGCAGCGGGGCGAGTGCTCCGCCGAGTCGACTCGCCGCCCACACCGCACCCTGGCCCCGAGCCCGCTCGCGTGCGGGCAACCAGCGCCACAAGACACCCGCGGAGTTCGGATACGCGCCCGCCGAGCCGATACCGAAGCAAAAGCGCACGATTGCGAGGGGGATGAAGCGCGTGCACATCCCAGTCAAGGCCGTGAAGGCCGACCACCAGGCGGCGATGCGCGACAATTCCCGACGTTGCCCACGCCGGTCACCGAGCGCTCCGGAGGGGATTTCGAACAGTCCGTAGGCGATCACGTACGCGCTGAGCACCCAACCCCATTGCTCGGGCGTCAGACCGAGATCGTGCTGAATGCGCGGCCCGAGTACCGAAATGGCCATCCGATCGAGAAACGTGATGACCGAGACGACGCTCAGCAGAGCGACGACGGCGTAGCGCTTGCGGAACATTCAGCCTGCCTCGAGCGAAAACGCCTCGCGCACCTGGCGAACTCCAGACTCGGGACTGGAGAGTACCGGGGCCGTGACGGCGCCCGGGGGCAAGGCGTCCACGACGCGTGCCATCGACGCCTGCGCGAGAACGATGACGTCGACGCCGCGCATCTTTTCCGTCAATGCCGCACTCACGAGCCGATCGTGTGTCGCAGTATCTCCCGCGAGCACGGCATCGAAAGCACCGTCGCAAAGACACTCGACGATTTCAACGTTCCGTCCGGCCTCCATCGAGGCGCGACGCACCAACGCCGATGTCGGTTCCAACGTCGTGCGCAGCGTGGCGAGCACACCGATCCGCTGCCCCTGCCGGACCGCAGTCTGTGCCATGGGCGCATCCACGCGCAGCACCGGTGCATCATAGAGCTGCTGTGCCAAGTCGACGGCCGGTCCGACGGACGAGCAGGTCACCAGGACACCGTCCGCACCACCCTCGAGCGCCGAGCCGACCAGCAACGCGAGCCGTCGCATGGTGGTCTTGTGCAGCTGCCCGGCCTGGATGGTGTTCTTGATGAGGCTCTCATCGACCGTGTGAAAGATCTGCACTTCCGGCAGCCACCGCGCGCACAGCGAGGTGAACAGCGGCGTCAGGACGGGCGAGGTGTGCAGCAGAGCAAGCTTGCGTTGAGTCATGTCAGTCTCGCGTCAGTTCATAGATTCCCGAGCCGAGCTCGGCGCGGAATGCATCGACCTGCGACTTCATGGGCCGCGGAACCGCACGGCGCAGCGGCCCGCCGTCCGCACGCCACTGATCCGGCCGGCCCGGCAGATGGACTTCGGCCCGGCTGTTGGCGGGAACGCGCAACCGCAGCCGGGCGAGCCCGCGGGCATCGCCCTCAAGCACGGTCTCGATCCGGCCGAGGCAGGAGTCGTAGTGCGCACGCACGCTGGGGATGCGCGAGTCGAAGATCGGCGCGACGCGGATCCGGCGGAAGCCCGGCTCGGCCGCATCGATGCCGCCGAGCCGGCGGTACATGAACCCGACCACCGCGCCGAGGGCGTAGTGGTTGAAGGAGTTCATGGACCGATCGACGGCGTTGCCGTTCCAGCGCTCCCACATCGTGGTCGCGCCGTGCTCGATCATGTAACCCCAAGACGGATAACGCGTCTGCAGCAGCAGCGTGACGGCCATGCGTTCCTGGCCGCTGTCGGCGAGCGCATCGAGCAGGCAAGGCGTGCCCAGGAAGCCGGTGGAGAGCAAGTTGCCGCGACGCGCGACATTTGCCGCGAGATACGCCCCCGCGCGCAGGCGCAGGCCCGGCGGAACCAGGCCGAAACGCAGAGCGAGTGCGTAACTGGTCTGGCTACCGTTGCCGACCGTACCGTCGGCGCGAACGAAAGCCTGCACAAAGGCCGCGGCGATGCGTCGGCGCATCCGCGCGTAGCGCTGTGCTTCCTCGGTATGACCCATGGCCGAGGCCATCTCGGCCATCATGGCCGCGCAGCGCGCCCAGTAAGCGGTCGCGACCAGTGCTTTCGGTGTCGTCGCCTCGGCCGGGTTCGGCGCGACGGCCGGGTTGGTCGAGACCACCGAGAGCCAATCGCCCAGATCCAGACCGCGACGCCGTCGCCAGATGAAATCCGGATTCGCCTCGGCCACGTAGTCGATCCATCGCTGCATGTTGGGCCAGTTCTCCGCGATGACGGAGGTCTCGCCGTAGCGGCGGTACAAGGTCCACGGCAGGATCACACCCGCATCGCTCCATCCAGCGGTCACGAGCTCCGGGAACGAGCGCGGCTGGGGCGTGACGATCGGCAAGGCGCCATCGGGAGTCTGTCCGGCACGCACTTCGCCCATGAACCTGCGGATGAAGGCGTCAACGTCCATGTTGAACGCAGCCGCATCGAGAAATACTTGGATGTCGCCCATCCAGCCCATGCGTTCATCGCGCTGCGGGCAATCGGTTGGCACGCCGAAGAAATTCGAGCGCTGACTCCACAGTGCGTTGTGCCAGATCTTTTGGGCGATCGGCTGCTCGAGCTCCAATGCGCCGGTCTCGCGAGCATCGGTGTGCGCCACGACGCCGTCAATGGACTCCCGGTTGGGAACCCCGGGGAACCCGGTGATTTCGACGTAACGGAAGCCGTGGTACGTGAAATGCGGTTCGTAGATTTCGCCGTGCGGATCGCCGCGCAGCGTGTAATGGTCGGTCGCTCGTGCCGCCCGCAAATTGGACGTGTCGATCATGCCGTCCGGGTGGAGGATCTCGGCATGCCGTAGACGCACCCGGGTGCCGGCCGGTCCGGTCACGTGCAAGCGGCACCAGCCGGCAAAATTCTGCCCGAAGTCACACACGTACACGCCGGGACGCGGTTCATTTACCGTGCGCACGGCCAACATCTTGAGGGCGCGGATCGGCGGATCGACTTGCGCCACGAGCCGCTCTCGTGGCCGCGCGCCGATCTGGGCGGCACGCCAGTCGGATGCGTCGTAGCCCGGCGCATCCCAGCCGGGCCGTTCCAGGCGGGCGTCGTAGACTTCGCCGTTGTAGATCTCCGAGGAGCAGATCATGGAGCGGGCGAGCTGCCAACTCGGATCCGTGACAATGACCTCGCGTTCGCCGTCGGTGTATTCCAACACGAGCTGCGCCAGGAAGCGGCGGGGACTGTCTGCCAGCGCATAACGCTCGTTCATCCAGCTGAACGCCGAGGCATACCATCCGTCGCCAATCAGTGCACCGAGTGCATTGCCTCCGGGGCGCAGCACCTCGGTGACGTCATAACACTGGTACAACACATGATCGCGGGCAACAGTGATCTCCGGCGAGAGCCGGGCCGAGCCGACTCGGTGGCCGTTGAGGTGTGGCTCATAGGCGCCGAGTGCAGTTGCGTACAATCGCGCACGGGCGAGCGGCTTGGCGATGGTAAATTCTCTGCGGGCGAACACTGCCGGGCGCGGCGGCCGGGGATCACACGGCGGCGCGGTGCCAGCGGGCCGAGCGTGCGCCCAGGCATGGTCATCGAATTCCGCTCGCGACCACGCGGGCGGCGCAGTGCGTGAGGTGCGCCATGCTGGACCACTGGTGAGCCGCTCGATGGTTCCATCGGCATGCCAGAGCTTGATCAGGGCCGCCAGGGCGCCCCCGGTGCCCGGCATGAAGGTCCCCGGGTCGGCGCGAGCGCTCACGGCGATGACATGCGGGCCCGGCGAGACGGGCAAGGCGAGGTCCTGCATCGAGCCCCAGGGCCGTTCGGCCGGCAGCGCCACGGGCGCGCCGTCAATCCACACCCCGAGCAGATCGTCCTTCGCAGACAGCCACAGCCGTGCCCGTCGCACGGTGGCGGGCAGCTCGAAGCGGAAGCGGAACTGCTGCGGCTCGGGTGCCAGCGGCGGCGCGTCGCTCCAGATCCAGTGAATCCCGGCCGCTCGGTCGGCGCGCTCCTCGGGATCCTCGATATCCAGCCATTCGGCCTGCCAGTCGGATGGCTGGAGCAGACCCATCTCGAACCAGCTGGGTTCGCTCGGCGGTGCGGGACGGCCCTGTCCGTCCCAGACCTGCACTCGCCACCACGCTCGTCGGCCGGAGCGCAGCGTCTGTCCTTCGTAGCGGATGTCGAAGCAGCGGTCCGTGCGCACCACGCCACTGTCCCACAGGTCGGGCTGGCCGGCCTCGAGCCGCTCGCGGCTCGAGGCCACCGTGATGCGATAGGCGCTTTGCGCTGCGCCTCTGACACGGCTCTCGAGCGCCCAGGCCAGGCGCGGCTGGGTCACCTCGAGCCCGAGCGGATGCTCGATCTGTTCGGCGCGCAACCGATTGGCCTGCAGCGCATCGGCAGCCGGCGGCGCAGTAGCCGCGTCGGAGCCCTGCGCGGCGGGCTCGCGCAGCAGTAGCGGCGCGGCCGCGAGCAGCCCCGTGCCGAGCAGCGCGCGGCGGCGGTTGATCCTGGCCATGCCCTGCGCCCCTCAGGGCTGCGCCTGGACGGCGGCGCGCGCCAAGGGCTTGCCCGGCGCAAACAGCTCGCGATAGACCGTCTCGGCCATGAGGTGATAGCCGGCATTGTTGGGATGCAGATCATCACCGCACTGATCCGCTCCGCGGTAATGGTGCGGGTGTTTTGGGTCGCGCAGCGCGCCATCGAAATGGATCACACCGTCGAATCCGCGGTCCTGACGAATCCAGGCGTTGACCTGTTGGCGCACCCGCTCGCCGCGCGGATGCTCGTAGGTGGACCCGAGGTAGGGCGTGAGCGTGCCGAGGTAGACCTTGACGCCGTGGGCGTGCGCCCGGCGGATCAGGTCACGGTAGGCGCCGATGATCGCCGAGGCGGGCAGCGGGCCGGTGTCGCCGCGCGGATCATAGGCCCAGCCGATATCGTTGATACCCTCGAGCAGCACGATGGCGCGCACTCCGGGAATCTCGAGCGCATCGCGCTTGAAGCGCGCCAACGCCTTCGGTCCAGCCCCGTCGTGCAGCAGCCGGTTGCCGCTGATGCCGGAGTTGATCACGACCCAGCGGCGGTCTGCGGCATGGGTCGCCAGCAGGCGAGCGAGTTGTTCGGGATAGTCACGGTGCGTACCCGGCGTCGAACAAAAGCCCTCGGTGATGGAATCACCGAACGCAACCAGCACCGGACGTGCATGCGTGCTCGAAACATCGACCCCGCTGGCCAGTCCCGGCGCCTGCGGCCGCCCACCGAGCGGCCAGACCGCCTCGGTCACGTGGTTGCCGGGCGGCGAGACCCACAGATGCTGCAGATGCCCAGCCGGGGCTGCGCCCGAGGGGTAGTACACGGAGATGGCGATGTTCTCGAAGCGGTGCACCGTCATCGCGATGGGATCGCTCAGCCAAGCTCGGCCGATCGGGATGATCCCGCCGCGCTTGCCGCCGAAGGTGAGCACGTGGACGGTTCCTGGACGAAGCACGCCGTTCGGTGAGGAGACGGCGATCGTGACTTCACCGAAGCGCACTGGGGAGAGACCCAGCTCGTTCGTGAGGCGAACGCGTACCCGATTACCACCGGCCTCGAGCCGCACCACCTGCCGCACGGATTGGTGCGAGAAGGTGCGCTGTTGGTTACATCCCCAGACCGCAGTCGTCGGGTACGGCGGAGAATACCAGGCCGCCACCCAGTGACCGGCGGCCCACGCTGCCGGCGCGCCGAGCGAGGCGACCAGTACAGCGACGGCCCGAACGGTCGCACGGCCCCAGCGTGAGGCGCTCATCCGTGCACCACGAGGTAATTGCCCAGGCCGATCACGACCGTGGCGCCGACGAGAGTCACGAGGCCGGCGCTCATCACCACCAGACTGCGGCGGCTCGCACCCTTCCATTCCCTGAGCGCCAACCCCCACAGCGTCGCGAAGATGATGATGCTGGACATGTGCAACGTCCAGCTGGAAAACGCGTATCGGCCCATCTGACTTTCCCCCATGGTGTAGAAGAAGAACTGCAGGTACCAGGCCGTTCCGCCCAGGGCACAGAGCAGGTAGTTGCGCGGCAGGGATACTCTCGCGCCGTCGGCGTCGAGCCCGCCCTTGAAGTTGCGGCCAGTGGCATTTCTTATGATCAGATACACGCACCAGACTGCATTGGTGGTGAAGCCCCCGAGTAACACCACCACGAGAACCGGCAATCCCTGCCACAGCAGGCCGGTCCCGTGCGCCAGGGTCAGCCGTTGGATCGGCCCGCCAGCATCGAGGCCGTACGCGAAGCAACTGCTCATGATGCCGGAGAAGATCGCCACCGCGATGCCCTTGCGGAAGTCTTTGGCCCGCGGCAAGGCGCGGTCCTGCTCGGTGAGGTGCCGCGCGGCCTGCTCCTGCTCCTTGGCATGGCCGGCCTTGCCGACGATGGCGATGCCCGCAAGTGCCACGGCAACGCCGAGCAGCACGATGCGTCCGCCGGTGCTGTGGATGAGGCTGCCGAAGAGCTGTCCGCTCACCAACGGCGGGATCAGCGTCCCGAATGCCGCAGTGAGTCCGAGCGCGACCGCAGTACCGAGCGAAATACCGAGGTAACGCATCGTCAACCCGAATGTCAGACCGCCGAAGCCCCACAGCACGCCGAAGAAGTAGCACAACGCCAGCGTGCGCGGCGGAGTCGCAGCCAGAACAGCAAGCAGATGGTGGGTCTGCACGCTGGCGAACAGCCACGGCGCGATGATCCAGCTGAACACGCCGCCGACCAACCAGAACACTTCCCAGGACCAGCCACGCACTGCGCGGTAGGGCACGTAGAAGCTGGCTGAGGCGAGTCCGCCGATCCAGTGAAATAGCACGCCGAGCAGCGGGTTGGGAGTCATGTGGGGTGGGCCTGAAGGTCCGGAAGGTTGCAGGATGGGACGAGTTGCATGACGTCTCAGATGCGGTACAGGCGCTCTGCGGTACCGCCGTAGAGCGCGGCACGCTCCGCCGCGCTCGCGCCGCCGAGCAAGTGCTCGTAGGCTTCGAAGTACTGACCGAACTCGCCGAACAGGCGATCCACCGGAAAGTTGCTGGCGAGCATCGCGCGTGCCGCGCCGAAGATTTCCAACGTCTCGAGCACGAACGGGCGCAGTGACTCGGCGCTCCAGTGCCAATCGAGCATCGCCAGACCAGAGATCTTCACCGCGACGTTCGGCTGCGCCGCGAGCAGTCGCATACCGCCGCGCCACGCCTCGAGCCCTGCCGCATCCCGTTGCACCGGCATGCCGGTGTGGTTCACGACGAGCAGCGTATCGGGGTGCAGGGCGGCGAGCCGCGCCGCCGAGGGCATCTGGGCGGGGTAGATTTGCAGGTCGAAGGAGAGGCCATGGCGCGCGAGGTGCGCAAAGCCGGCGTGCCAGGCGGCGTCCTCGAGCAAGTTGCGTGGCGTGTAGGTCTTAGCCGGGTCGGGATGCCAGTTGAGGATCTGGCGGATACCGCGCACGCTGCGGTGTGCGGCGTGCTGTTCGAGCAGCGCCGCGGCGCCGGGCTGCTCCAGTTCGGCGTGCGCGACGATGGCTTGAGGAAAGCCGCCGCCATCGGACAGCGCCTGCAGCCAGCGGGTTTCCGCGAGTGCATCCGCCGGGTCCGCGCCCGCCTCGATGTGCACAATCTTGCGCACCTGAACGCCGCTCTGCGCCGCGTCGCGTTGGTAGTCCTCGAGCAGGTAGTCCCGCGCGATCGGTGTCACGTCGCCGGTGATGCCCACTGGCAGCGGTGGCGTGAGCCACGGGTAGCGGATGCGCTTCAGATCCCACAGGTGCATGTGGGCGTCGACGAGGCTCGGTGAGCCGCTCATATCGCTCTCCGCAGGGCCGGTGCGGAGCGGCCCGCCACAGGCGCGAGGCAAGTCCACGGTGAAGTGCGTGTTCCGGCCCGCATCAGTAGGTGGTGCGTCCGCCGGAGATGTCGAAGGTGGCGGCCGTGGAGAACGAGCATTCCTCGCTGGCGAGCCAACACACCAGCGCGGCCACTTCCTCGACTTCCCCGAGCCGCCCCATGGGAATTTTCGAGCGCATGTAGTCGATCTGGCTCTGCGGCAGCTGCGTGAGAATCGGGCTCTTGAACGTCGCGGGCGTCACGCAGTTGACGCGCACGCCAGTCTGAGCCAATTCCTTGCCGAGCGACTTGGTCAGCCCGATCACGGCGGCCTTGGCGGTCGAATACGCCGACGCGTTGGGATTGCCTTCCTTCCCGGCAACCGAGGCGATGTTGACGATGCGCCCGTAATCGTTCTTCAGCATGAGCGGCACGACGGCGCGGCAGGTATTGAACACGCCGTGTAGATCGACGTCGATGACCCGCCGCCAGTCCTTTACCGGGTACTCCCAGAGCGTGGAGGTGGGACCGGTGATGCCGGCGCTGGCGATGAGCACGTCTAGGCGCCCAAACGCCTCGAATGCACTCTGCGCGGCACGCGCCACTTGTTCGGTGTCTGCGACGTCGACGCGTGCGGTTTGCGCGCCCGGAATCACCTGCGCCGCCGCGGCGAGCGCAGCCTCGTCCCAGTCCCAGAGGCTAACCTTGCCGCCCTCGGCAACGATACGCTGCGCGGCCTCGCGTCCAACTCCGGAGGCACCGCCGGTAATGACTGCGACGCGTTGATCGAAGCGTCCCGAATAACTCATCATGTCCGTATCCTCCTCAGCGCCGCTGCCAGGCGTAAACCGTTTGGGCCTGCTCGCCGAGCTTCTCGATGCCCAGGCGGATGCGATCGCCCGGTGCGAGATAGACCGGTTCGGGCTTCTGGCCCATACCCACCCCCGGCGGTGTGCCGGTGGTGATGATGTCGCCGGGCTCGAGCGTCATGAAGCGGCTGACGTAGCTCACCAACGTTGCAACCCCGAAGATCATCGTGCGAGTGTTGCCCGTCTGTTTGCGCTGCCCGTTGACCTCGAGCCACATGTCGAGGTTCTGTACATCCCCAACTTCCTCGCGGGTCACCAGCCAGGGCCCGACCGGGCCGAACGTGTCGCAGCCTTTGCCCTTGTCCCAGGTCCCGCCACGCTCGATCTGGTATTCGCGTTCCGACAAGTCGTTGATGACGACGTAGCCGGCAACGCGTTCGAGCGCATCGCGCTCCTCAACGTAGCGTGCCGTGGTGCCGATGACGACGCCGAGTTCCACTTCCCAGTCGCTCTTCTTCGAGTCCTTGGGCAGCATGACGTCGTCGTTCGGGCCCTGCAGGCAGCTCACGGCTTTGGTGAACACGACCGGCTCGGTGGGAATCGGCAGGTTGGACTCGGCAGCGTGATCGGCGAAATTCAGACCAATGGCGAGAAACTTGCGCGTACCGGCGATCGGCACTCCGAGCCGCGGCGTGCCCGTGACGGCCGGCAGTGTCGCCGGGTCGAGCGCGGCCAGGCGTGTGAGGCTCTGCGGTGCCAGGTGTGCCGGGTTGAGATCGGGGATGACCCCGGCGAGGGAGCGGAGGGTGCCCTGGGGGTCGAGCAACCCAGGCTGTTCGTGGCCGGCAGGGCCGTAGCGCAACAATTTCATGGCGTATCGGGGGATCTCTTTTAGATAGACTGACGGTTCAAGGTGGCCGCTGGACGCGCGCCTCAGCGCGGGTAGGGCCGGTGCAGCGGCAGGCTGCGATTCAATTCGACACCGAAACCTGGGGTATCGGGGAGTTTCAAGCGCCCGTTGAGCGGCACTGGCTCGCCGATCAACTGCGGGTGGAACATGGGAACGACGCGGTCTGCCTCTGGCGCCATCATGAGGAATTCAGCAAAGGGACTATTGTGGCGCGTGATCACGAAATGGTAGCTGTAGACGCTCGAGCCGTGCGGAATGACGAGCGTGCCGCGACTGTCGGCGAGCGCAGCGATCTTCTGCAGTTCGGTGAGCCCGCCGCACCAGCCGACATCGGGTTGGATGATGTCGCAGCAGTCCATCTCGAGCAGCATGCGGAATCCCCAGCGTGTCGCCTCATGTTCCCCCGTGGTCACCAACATTCCGGGCGGCGTGCTACGCTTCAGCTGTGCGTATCCCCAGTAATCATCCGGCGAGAGGGCTTCCTCGATCCACTTCAAGCCGTGCGCCTGTGCGCCATGAGCGAGCCTGACCGCGTAGGGCAAGTCGAGGCTCATCCAGCAATCGAGCATGAGCCAGAAATCGGGACCGACCCGGCTGCGCATCTCCCCGAGCGCCTCGAGGTTGTGCCGCAAACCCGCCTCGCCCTCGGCCGGCCCGTGGTGCAGCGGAAGCTTGCCGCCGATGAAGCCCATCGATTTCGCCAAGTCGGGGCGCGAACCTGTTGCGTAGAAGACGAGTTCGTCGCGGACCTGGCCGCCGAGCAGTTGGTAGACCGGTTCGCCGCGCAGACGTCCGAGCAGATCCCACAGCGCGAGATCGACACCGGAGATGGCGTTCACGACCAGGCCCTTGCGGCCGTAGTACTGCGTGGAGAAGTACATCTGGTCCCAGATCTTCTCGACTTCTGCAGGATCACGCCCCTCGAGAAACCGGGCCAGGTGGTGTTCGACGATATACGCGGCGGGCTCGCCCCCGGTGGTCACGGCGAACCCGACGGTACCATCCGCTGCTTCGATTTCGACCACCAGGGTGCCGAGCACATTGATGCCGAAGCTACGCCGGCTCTGCCGGTACTCCGGGTAACGGCTCATGGGGGTGGCGATGTGATCGTCTATCCAGTGACTGCCGGCCTGGTCATGGTAATCAGCGCCGCCGCCGCGGATGACGAAGGCGCGCACTTGTCGGATCAAGGGGAAAGTCATGGGTGGCGTCGGCTCTCGGATCTGGGATGGACGGACTCGGTGCGCGATGGTTGCGGCCGCAGCCGTTGTCCCACATACTAATACGGGTACCACATAATGAGAAGCACGCAAAACGCAGGACGGTCTGCCGGCAGCGCACCCAACGAGGACGCGCAGCCGGCGCGGCTGGGCAGCCAGACGCTCATGCGTGGGCTCGACGTGATCGACGTCGTCGCCGAGGGCCCCATCAAGCTCGGCGACCTCGCCACCCGTCTCGGTCTGACCCGCAGCACCGCCCACCGACTCGCCTCTGCGCTGACCGATCGGCGCTACCTGTCGTTCGTGCCGCACAGCGGTTACAGCCTGGGACCCAAACTGCTGGAACTCGGCTTCCGCGTGCGCGATGAACTGGATCTGCCGCGCGTAGCGGCGCCGCATCTTGAGCGCCTGGCGTTGCTGACCGAGGACACCGTGCACCTAGGGGTGATTGACGACGGTCACGTGCTGTATCTCGACAAGGTGCCGGGCAAGCGCCGCATCAACATCAGCTCGCGCATCGGTGAGCTACAGCCGGTGACCTCCACGGGACTCGGCAAGGCGCTGATTCTCGATCTCGACGAGGATGCGTGGGCAGAGCTGTTCCGTATGGAGCGCTCCGAGCGGCGAGGTGAGGTGAAGCTGCCGGAGTGGCTCGAGCGCATGCGGCGCTACGTGCGCGCAGGCTACGCGTTCGATCTCGAAGAGAATGAAGACCAGATCCGCTGCATTGCGGCACCGATCCGCGACGTGGCGGGCCGCACGATCGCAGCAATCAGCGTCTCGAGCGCCGCGCAATACATGAGCGACCAGCGCATGCAGAGCCTGAGCAAGGAAGTGCTGAACACGGCTCAGCGCATCAGCGAGGATCTAGGCTGGACCGGACGCCATCCGGCCCAACCACAAGAACCCATCGCGCGCGTCAGCGCGCCCCGCTCGCGGCGGCGCACCGGAGCACGCCGCCGCTGAAGGCTAGCGGCTCGTCAGCACGTACTGACCGGGCCCGGCTAGCAACACGATGGCCCGCCGGCCACCCTCCGCCGACACCGCATGCACGGGCCTGCCGTTGACGCGAACCTGCGCGCCCGGAGCCGACACCGGTACTGACACGCGCGCCTTGACCCGATCGGGGAGTTGTACCGTGGTACGGTAACCGCCTGTCTTGCGGATCGCCACGCGCAGTAGGCCGTGGGGCGTCGGCTCCGCCCCACGCGCCCATTTCAGGCCGAGCAGGTCGGGCCGAATGTCCACCCGGGCAAACCCGCCCGCCGTCGGGTGGATCCCGAGCACCTCGCGCATCAGCCAGGGTGTGACGCCGCTCGACCAGCCGTGGGCCAAGCTGACCTTGAATCCCGATACCCCGTCGGCCTGCAGCGAAGCCTGGTACATGAACCCTTTGAACCAGGTGGGGTTGTAGGCCTCCCAGAAGCTGGTTGCGCCCTCCTGCACCATACCGCCCCAGTAACGACGGATCCAACCGAGCGCGGCGCGCCGGTGGCCCATCTTCGCCATCGCGCTGACGACGTAGAAGTTGTAGTACGGCGTAATGACGTACGAGCGGTATTTCGATTCGGAAGCCTGCACGAGCACGTGCCGCCAGATCGGCGCGTACTCTGCTCGGCTCGCCACGCCCGAGAGGACTGCATAGGCATTGGGTTGCCAGCGGGTGCCGAACGTGCCCCGAGCATTGCGCAGGTAGCGCTGCGCGGCAGCCTTCAGGGCTCGCGCCTCGCGTGCCATGCGCGCTGCATGATCGGTGTCGTGCAGGACCTGCAGCAAGTACGCCCCGGCGCGGAACGCCGCGTAGTACTCGAATTGAGTCGCCATGCGCGTCTGGCGCGTGTCTCCAAACATGCCCGGGGCCCAGTCCACGAAGGGCCAGGCATGAGTCCGATCGGCAAACAGCGCCTTTCGATCGAGATCCTTCATCATGTAGGTGAGCAGCTGTACCAAGCGCACGTGCACGCTGCGCAGCTGAGCGAGAGAACCGGTGTGCAGGTAGTACTGGCGCTCACCGATGACCCAGAAGGCCGAGTAGCCCGGGATGCCGTTGACGTGGGCCTTGACCGGTGCCGGACCGATCAGGCGGTTGAGCGTGTCGCGCATCAACGCACCGTCGCCGAAGACGTCGGCTATGGTCCGACCGCTGACGTCCAGATCCCCCATCCAGCGGTTGCGGTCACGCTTGGGCGCATCCCAGATCCCGTCCTGCATGCACAGGTGTGCCGTGTAGGCTCCAATCGCCCACATCTTGTTCAGCAGCGGATCGGAGGATTCGAATGAACCGCGGTACTTGACCGGATAGGCAATGCCATCGAGGCGGATTGAGCGGAATCGGGTGTGACGACCGCCCGTGAAGCGGATGATCACGTAGCGGAAGGCACTCTTCGGCCCGTACGCGGTGCCGTGTGGCGGCAAGTAGACCGGATCGACACCCAGATACGGCTGCAGCCGCGCCTCGGCTTCGGACTCGCCGTACTGCACGGTGACCCGCGCCGGTGTGTTGGAATCGGACTGCAGCTCGATGCGCCCCGCCACCTCACGGCCGAAGTCCAACTCGATCTGAGGCGCATCGTGGCGCGCAATGTGCGTGCGCGGCAGCGTGACGGTGAACTCGCCGTGACGTCCGTTCGCGGTGAGTGACTGAACGTTCTCGATGCTGCCGACACCCGCGAAGACTCGGCGCACTTCGAGGGCCCGGAGCCGATAGTGCGCCAGAAACGGTGAGATACCATCGTAGCCCGGCCAGGCATACATGCCGGCATCGGCGTTCGCCTGGAACAGGTCAATGTCGCTTTCGATGCCGCCCAGGTCATCGACACGCGGCCAACCCGAGTCATCGAAGTGCGGTGCCTGCCAGCCCGCTGGGACCGGGTGCGCACTCGCGCGCCACTGCCCGTCGCTCATCACCACGGGCTCAGCCTGAACCCCTCGGGCCGCCGGGACGATCATCGCCGCGAGCACCTTGCCGTCGCGCAGGTGCCGGGAGAGCGCATCCTCGGCTTCGTTGATGGCCATCGGCCCGCGTACCGCCTCGATCGCCAGCACGTTCCGTCCGCGGCGCAGCGCACCGGTCACGTCACAGGCGTAGACCCGGATGCCCATCGGGAAATCCAGGTTCAACTCGTAGTGCCCGACTTCCTTGCCATTGAGGTAGACAGTCGCCTGGCGGGGACCGGCCACGTACAGCGTGGCATGCGCGGGCACGACTGCCAGCTCGAATGATCGCCGGAAGTAGTGCGGCGCGAGCCCGAAACCCTCCACCACGTGCGAGCGCGTCCAGAGATACTGCTCAGACAGCGGCCGATGGCGCACCACCTCGAGCTGCGAGGGCTGCAGGTCGCGGGCTGGATCCAGCTCGTCATCGGGTATCGTGGTCGGACCGTTGGGGGGCTGACGCAGCCAGGCACTGGCCGGGACGTCCTTGATCTTCACCAGCGCCGCGTTGATTTTGGCGAGCGCCGTGTCCGTCAGCTGAGTCGGGTCGAAGGGCTGCACCTGCCGCAGCGTCATATGGCGACCACGGTCGGCGATGCGCGTGGCGCTGAAGCCGGGCAGATACTTATCCAGGATGGCTCGGGAATGCGGATCGGCCAGCAGCGCACCAATCGTAGAGTACTGCACGCTGTAGCCGGGCGCAGGCGGGGCGGCCATGACCGTTGGAGCTGCGAGCATGCCGCACAGCAGCGCGCCGGCAACCAAGCACCAAGCCGGTCTGAGTCGTTTCGCGGTATTCATAGCAGGGAGTTATCCGCTTGATGGAAATACGGGGCACGCATCCAGCGGATGCAGCGTTCTTTCGCCAACGGTGATCCCCCAAAGCACGCCCACGAATCCCATATTGTGGGCTATGATTTCATTGATTGAAACTCCCTCGTGCCCGTGGCCGCTCCCGGACGGAGCGTGCCGAGACCGGAGACTCTGATGCTGGCGAATGTCCCGACTCCTCGTGCCCATCGCACCGTACACCGTTCGAGGCGCGCCATCACTGCGCTGCTCGCCGCATGCCTCGCCGGAGTGCCGCTGATCGCAGCGGCAGCCGCACCGCCCCCGCTGCTACTCGGCACCGCCTGGTACCCGGAACAATGGCCCGAGTCGCGCTGGCCGAAGGACCTCGCGCTGATGCAGGCGGCACACATCCGGGTGGTGCGCGTCGGAGAATTTGCCTGGAGCACCTTCGAGCCACACCAGGGCGTGTATCACTTCGGTTGGCTCGAGCGGGCGATCAGCGAGGCCGCCGGACATCACATCTTCGTCGTCATCGGCACGCCTACCGCGGCGCCGCCGGCATGGCTGACCAGCCGCTATCCGCAGACGCTTCGGGTCAAGGCCGACGGGCGACGCGCGCAGCACGGCAACCGCCAGCAATTCTCCTTCTCCAGTCCGCTGTACCGCAAATTCTGCCGCGAAATCGCCACGCGCCTCGCACGACATTTCGGCCACAACTCCGATGTGATCGGGTGGCAGATCGACAACGAGATGGGTCCGCCGTCGTTCGATGCCGGGACCCGTCGCCAGTTCCATGCGTGGCTGCGGCGCAAGTATCACACCATTGGAGCCCTTAACCGGCACTGGACGACCGCGTACTGGAGTCAGACGTACCAGCACTTCAGCCAGATTCCGATGCGCGCCACCGGCGAGAACCCCGGGCTGCTGCTCGACTTCAAGCGCTTCGTCAGCGCCACCTGGGCCAGCTACGTGCGCAACCAGGTTCAGGTGATCCGCCGCTACGCCAGCCCGCGCCAATTCATCACGACCAACACGACCCACTGGGGCGACCAGTTCAACCAGTACGTCATCAATCGTCAGCTCACGCTTGCGGCCTGGGACGACTACGTGCCCGACGGCCACTATCACTGGCTCGTCAACGGTGTCCAGGACGATCTGGTGCGCGGCTACAAGCGGCGCGACTTCTGGGTCATGGAAACGCAACCGGCTTTCGTCGACTGGGCGCCGGTCAACGCCGCGCTGCCGCCATACGCGATGCGCGAGCTGGCCTGGCAGGACGTCGGGCACGGCGCCGACGCGGTTCTGTACTGGCAGTGGCGCAGCGCACTGAACGGCCAGGAGCAATACCACGGCACATTGGTCGGACCGGGCGGAGAGCCGGTGCCGGCGTACCGTGTGGTGCGCGGCGTCGGTGCGCAGTTCGCGCTTGCCGGGGCGGCACTGGCGGGCACGAGCCCGCGCAGCCGAGTCGCACTGCTGCAGTCCTACGCCAGCCGCTGGGCCATCGACTTTCAACGCCAGACGGTTCGCTTCGGGGTGGTGCGCGAGTTCACCGCTTTTTACAAGCCGCTCGAGCGATATGCTCAATCCGTCGACGTAGTGGCGCCGGATGCGCCGCTCGGGCGCTATCGACTCGTGGTCGCGCCGGCGCTGAATGTCCTCTCGCGCGCCGAAGCGCAACACCTCGCGGCCTACGTAAGTGCGGGCGGTCACCTGGTGCTGGGCCCGCGCAGCGGCATGAAGGATCCCTATGACGCGTTGTGGACGCAACGCCAGCCCGGCCCGCTGGCCGCGCTGCTCGGTGGGCGCGTGCAGCAGTACTATGCGCTGCTCAAGCCCGTGCCGCTCGCAGGTTCGCTCGGTTCCGGACGAGCCTCCGTCTGGGCCGAGACGCTGGTGGCGCAGGCGCCCACCACCCACGTCCTGATGCGCTACGGCAAGAGCAACGGCTGGCTCGACCATCGGCCGGCGATCATCACCCGACGCGTGGGCAAGGGCTCGATTACCTACATCGGCGCATGGCTCGATCCGCCGCTGATGCGCACCGTGCTGGATGCGCTGGCACGCTCGGCACACGTGCAACCGCTCATCCCCGGAGTCGCTCGCAACGTGGAAGTCTGCGAGCGCCGCGGTGATGGCAAGCGGGTCTGGATTCTCATCAATCACAGCGACAAAACGCACTCGGTACGGCTTCCTGCACCAGCCACAGCGCTGCTGAGGGGCGGTGGGGCGCGGCGCGAGGTGACTCTCGCGCCCCACGCAGTGCGGGTTCTGCTGGGATCCGGCACATGAGCGGCGTGATTCGCTCAACCGGCTCATGCGCCGCGCTGTGTGCGGCCGCGCTCCTGGCCGCGGGCGCTCCCGCTGCCCATGCTGCGACCGCACCGGCGGCGGCGTCCCCAGCGCTGCACACCGCGCTGGGGCGGTTGTGGCTCGGCGCGGCGTGGTATCCGGAGCAGTGGCCCGAATCGCGCTGGCCGAAAGACCTGGCGCTGATGCAGGCCGCTGGGATCAACGTCGTGCGGGTTGGCGAGTTCGCCTGGAGCGCCCTCGAGCCGCACCAAGGCGTCTATCACTTCGGTTGGCTCGAACGCGCCATCGCCGAGGCGGCACGCCACCACATTCACGTCGTCATCGGCACACCGACCGACGCCCCGCCAGCGTGGTTGACCAGCCGCTATCCTCAGACGCTTCGGATCAAGGCCGACGGGCAGCGCGCCCAGCACGGCAACCGCCGCCAGTTCTCCTACGCCAGTGCGCTGTACCGGACCTTCTGCCGCGATATCGTCACGCGGCTTGCCGAACGCTTCGGGCACAACCCGGACGTCATCGGATGGCAAATCGGCAACGAGTATACCGATGAGTCCTACGACGCTCGGACTCGCCGGCAGTTCCAGCAGTGGCTCAAGCGCCGCTTCGGAACGCTCACCGCGCTGAATCGGGACTGGACGACCGCGTACTGGAGCCAGACCTACACCGCCTGGAATCAGATTCCCCTGAACGCGCTGCCCGGCAATCCGGGGCTCATGCTCGCGCACCGCGAGTTCGTCACGGCCACGTGGCTCGGCTTCCAGCGCAACCAGCTGCAGGTGTTGCGCGCACACATCGCGCCGCGACAGTTCGTCACCACCAACATCGGCGGGCTCGGCTGGAGCGACAATTGGGATCACTATGCGCTCACCCGTCCGCTGGACATAGCCTCCTGGGACGATTACGTCGGAGAGGGGCAGCTCGATTTCTACCGCAATGGCGCGATGAGTGACTTCGTGCGCGGCTGGAAGCGTCAAGACTACTGGGTGATGGAGGCGCAGCCGGGCTTCGTCGACTGGGCGCCGGTGAACAACTCGCTGGTCAAGGGCGGCGTGCGCGCCATGACCTGGGAGTCGATCGGTCACGGTGCCGACGCGGTGCTGTTCTGGCAATGGCGCAGCGCCCTCGGCGGCCAGGAACAATATCACGGCACTCTGGTGGGGCCTGATGGGAAGCCGGAGCCGCTGTATGGCGAAGTGCAGCGTATTGGGCGGGAGTTCAAAGAGGCCTCCGCCACCGTCGCGGGCACCGAACCGCACTCGCAGGTGGCACTGCTCGTCTCCTACGCCAGCCGCTGGGCGATCGACTTCCAGCGCCAGACGCGTCGCTACCACCAACTGAGCGTCCTGCTCGACTATTACCGTCCGCTCGAGAATCTGACGCACGCGGTCGACATCGTCTCGGCGCACGCGCCCCTGTCGCGGTACAAGATCGTGTTCGCGCCGAGCCTGAATGTCATCTCCGAGTCGCTGGCGCAGCATCTGCGTCGCTACGTGCTCGGGGGCGGCGTACTCGTGCTGGGGCCGCGCAGCGGCATGAAGGACCAGTACGATCGGCTCAACGTCGAGCGCCAACCCGGGCCCCTGGTACCCTTGCTCGGCGGTCGCGTACAGCAGTACTACGCGCTCGACGCCCCGGTCGAGCTCGATGGTATCGCCGGTCACGGCCGCGGGCGAATCTGGGCCGAGGCATTGACGCCGCAGTCGCCCGGCACGCGTGTTCTACTGCGTTACGGGGCGGGCAATGCCTGGCTCACGGGAGAACCCGCCGCAATCGAGCACCGCTACGGACGGGGCGCAATCATCTACCTGGGCACCATTCTCGACGCCCACCTGATGCACGCGTTCGTCGAGCGCCGTCTCGCAGCAGCGGGCGTGCACTCGCCATTCGGGGTGCTGCCCGCTGGTGTGGAGTTGATGCAACGTGGCGGTGAGGGTCGCGAGGTCGTGATCCTCATCAACCACAGCTCGAGCGTTCGCACCGTGCGCCTACCCTCCTCGATGCACAACGTACTGCGTCCGGGACGCACGGTACGCACGCTCTCCCTGCACTCCCAGGGTGTCGCGGTACTCGAGCGCGCTGATGCGCAGTGAGCCCCGATCCCACCCTTGAGGTCTTCCAACCGAACGAGTCTGCTATGTTCTACTGTCTTAGTTCCCTCGTACGACGCCCGATGGGCACCCCCACTTGGACGATGAAGCTTTCCCTGCTGGCCGCGTGCGGCCTGGCGTTGAGTGTGCACGCACCCGGCGCGGCGGCCGCCGGCGCTCCAACCGTGCAGGTCCGCAGCGTACATACATTCCCACCCTTGTGGGACGAGCCGAAGGGCTACGAGCATCTGCTGCACCAGCAGATGCGCAAAGTTGCCGCAGGGGTTGCCCATGGACCCTTTCGGGCACGTTGGCGCTCGCTCGAGGGCTACCGCGCTCCGAGTTGGTTTCGCAATGCGAAATTCGGCATCTTCATTCACTGGGGCGTGTTCTCGGTGCCGGCATTTCAGAATGAATGGTACTCGCGCAACATGTACGTGAAGGGCTCGCTGGCATACGAGTACCAGCGTGCCGTCTACGGTCCCCAGTCCAAGGTCGGCTACAAGAACTTCATTCCGCAGTTCACGATGGCAAAGTTCGACCCGAAGGCCTGGGCGGCGCTGTTCAAGCGCGCGGGTGCGCGCTATGTCGTGCCGGTCGCCGAGCACTCCGATGGCTTTGCCGATTATGACTGCAAGTTCACGCTGTGGAATTCCGTGCGCATGGGTCCGAAGCGCGACCTGGTCGGCGCGCTGGAGAAGGCGGTGCGCGCCGAGGGCCTGCGCTTCGGGGTCTCTTCGCATCGCGCCGGGCACTGGTGGTGGTATCACCCCGGAACCCGCTATGACTCGGACGTCGACGATCCGCGCTACGCCGGGCTGTATGGGCCGGCCGAACCGATGAGTCTGCCGGGCGTGAACACACACGGCGAGCCCAACCCCGGCCAGTTGCAGGACTGGCTGCCCCCCTCGAGAGCGTTCCTCGAGGACTGGCTGGCGCGCAGCACGGAGCTGGTCGATGAGTATCATCCGGACCTGCTGTACTTCGACTGGTGGATCGACCAACCGGCGTTCGCCCCGTACCTGAAGAAGATGGCGGCGTACTATTACAACTCCGCGGCAGCCCGCCATCAGGGTGTGGTGCTCACGTACAAAATGCGTGCCTTCGCGCCGGGTACCGCCGTGCTCGACATCGAGCGCGGCAAGCTCAACTCGCTGCGACTGCGCCCCTGGCAGACCGGCACCTCGGTGAGCCTGGACTCCTGGGGCTACGTGCGCAACGACAAGTACCGCACCGCGCGTTCGCTGCTGACCGACCTGATCGATATCGTCAGCAAGAACGGCAACATGCTGCTGAACATCGGGCCGCGCGCGAACGGGACGATTCCGGGCAAGGTGCGCCGCATCCTGCTGCGGATGGGTGCGTGGCTGAGGGTCAACGGCCAAGCGATCTACGGCACACGCCCGTGGGTACTCTACGGAGAGGGACCGACGCTGGCCCCGAAGGGCCGCGATGCCGGCCAGCACTACACGCCGGCGGACTTCCGCTTCACGAGAAAAGGCGCAGCGCTGTATGCACTGGGGCTGGACCGGCCGAGTGACGGGCATGCGCTGATCCACGTGCTCTATGCGGGCACGCCGTACCTGCCGGGGCCGATCCGCTCGGTGACACTACTCGGCTCGACGCAGCCGGTCCATTGGCATCAGAGTGCCGATGGTCTGGTGGTTGAGCTGCCGCCGTCCTCGAGCGACATGCCGTACGCGCTGAAGATCCTGACCCACGCCCCGGACGTGCAGTAGGAGCCGCATCATGTTGCTAGAAGGTAAGACCGTTCTGATTACCGGTGCCTCGCGCGGCATCGGTCGAGCCACCGCGATCGAGTGCGCCCGGCAGGGCGCCGACGTCGGCCTGAATTGGTTCCAGGACCGCGACGGCATCGAGGAGACGCTGCGCGAGATCGCGCGATTCGGCCGGCGCGTCGTGGAGTTCGAAGCGGATGTAGCCGTGCCGGAATCGGCCGAACGGTTCGTCTCAGCCGCAGCGGCCGCACTCGGCCACGTCGACGTATTCGTCAGCAACGCCGGGATCTGCCCATTTCATGCATTCCTGGACACGCCGCTCGAGGTGTTCGAGCGGACCATGGCCGTCAATCTGCACGGCGCCTACTACATGACGCAGGCAGCCGCCCGGCAGATGAAGCGCCAGGGCGCCGGCGGTGCGCTGATTGCGATCAGCTCCATCAGTGCGCTGGTCGGCGGCGGCATGCAGGCGCACTACACTCCGACGAAGGCCGGTGTGCACTCACTGATGCAGTCGTGTGCGGTGGCGTTGGGGCCCTACGGCATCCGCTGCAACTCGGTCATGCCGGGCACCATTGCGACGGACATCAACAAGGAAGATCTGGCCGATCCGGACAAGCGTGCGTACATGGAGCGGCGCATTCCGCTCGGGCGGCTCGGCGAACCGCGCGACGTGGCCGGCTGCGTGGTATTTCTGGCGTCGGATTTGGCCCGTTACGTGACGGGCGCGGCCGTATTGGTCGACGGAGGCTTGTTCGTCAACCTGCAATAGCCCCCCCGATGAGGATGCGCTGCGCCGGCCATCCTGGCCTGGCGCCGCACGGGGGGCTCAGGTGTGCCAAGGCCGTGACCTGGCCACCGTGATGGCCCGATCATCGTGGGGCCATTTGCCGCTGACGCAGCAATAGAATTGATACAGCGTGTCGTTGGCGTAGATGACCGACGGCTTGTGCGCGAAGTCCTCGTCGATCGAGCCGGGCGGCCCCACGTCGACCATGATCTCGGGGACTTTGGTCAAATGATAGGGATCCTGGCCGAGGGCGAGCAGATCGCGGGCGTGTCCGTCGTTGGCGAAGCCGTAGTAATACACGCCCCACCAAGGGCCCCAACGGACCACGCACGGATCGCTGGCGAAACGCGCGTCCCAGGCTGAGGGTCCGCCGTGACGTAACACCGGGTTGCCCGGGTAGCGGGTCCAGGTCTTCAGGTCCGGCGAAGTGGCGATGCCGATCTGCTCATGCCAGTCGCGCGCATGGTTGGACTTGGCATTGTAGAACAGATAGTACAGGCCATTGTTCCTGACCAGGTATGCCTTGTAGAGCCCGCCGGCTTCCCAGGGTAAAGACGGATCGGGTGTCAGGATCGGCTCAGTGACCTCCCAGTGATGCAAGTCGGTGCTGTAGGCGAGTCCGATCACTCCCGGACCCTGCTCGTAGCCCGGGTGCGGGCAGGCAAACCAGGTGGCCACGTAGCGTCCATCGACCTTGATCAGCGAGCCCTTCGAGTGCAGCCCGTCCTCGCGCAGGATCGACATCATCGCGATGTTGTACCGCGTGACCGGGTTCTTCGGATCGCGCCGGAGAATCAGACCGGCCCGCCGCCAGTGCTCGAGATCGTCGGATTCGGCGAGCCCGGTCTGGTAGCCGATGCCGTCGAATCCGATGTAGGTCATGTAGTAACGGCCGCAGTTCTCGAATACGAACGGGCAGTCAACCAGGAGTCGGTCGAAACTGCCCGGCACCCCCGAGCCGGTGAGGATGCGGCGGTCGAGCTTGTAGGGCGTGCGAAACGGCTGGATGCTCGGCAGGCGCGCGGCCGGTTTCCCGACCGCGCGCTTCACCGTCAGTCCCGTGCCGGTCGCCGCCAACAGACCCGTGATGAGATTCCGTCTCCGTTGATCGACCATGGCATGGTCCTGGGTTCCTCAGAACTTCACGTTCACGCCGACCATCACCTGCCGGTCGTCGATCTGAGCAGACTGTGGCAGCGTCGGCGTGCCGTAGTAACCCAGCATCTTGGTCCTGAGCAGGTTCGAGCCATCCACGTACACCTGAATGTGGTGCGTGATCTTGTACTGCAGCGAGGCGTCGAGCCAACCGTAGCTGTGTGTATAGATCGGGTTCGCGGCCAGCTGCGCGTTCGAACCATTGTAGATGGAAGTGTAGAACGCACTGCGCCAGTTGTATGCAATGCGGAACGATACCGGGCCCTTCTCGTAGATGCCGATCAGGTTGTAGCTGTCCTTCGACAGGCCGGGCAGCGTAGTCGACTGGCCCACGACGGCGGTCGGCGCGGCCGCCTTGATGTAGGTATAGTTGGCCGCGAAGCCCAACCCGCTCAACCAGCCCGGCAGATTGCGGAAGAACTGCTGGTAGCCGATTTCGGCCCCCTTGATCGTCGCCTGCCCGCCGTCGATCGCACCGGTCAGGTTATAGTTGATTCCGCCGATCGTGAACGCATTCTGCTGCGTTTCGGACAGCCAGAAATTTTTCAGACGCTTGTAGAACACGTCGGCCGTCACGGCAGAGCCTTGCGCGAAGTAGTACCCGAGCGACGTGTCGAACTGCGTGGCCTTCATCGGCTTGAGGTTCGGATTGCCTCCGCTGGCAGCTCCCTGCGCCGGCAGCAGGCTGATCGACGGCCGGATCTGACTGAAGTCCGGATACGCGATGACCTGGGACGCGGCGATGCGCCATTGGAGATTGTGCGTCAGCTTGAACAGCAGGTTGAGGCTGGGCAGTGGGTCGGTCTCCCCGTGGGAGAAGTACGCCGGCGTGTAGACACCGGCATTACCGAGCATGCCGTGCATGTAATCCGCGTGCCGCACGAAACGCACGCCAATATTGCCGGACATCGGCACACCGACGTTGCCCTCGAAGTTCACTTGCACGTAGCCGGCGTACGTGGTTTCGTTGACGTGGTAGTCCTGAGCGCCCGTGTCGGTCGGCGGTGCGGCACCAAAGGCTTGGTACACCGCATTCGGACTGTAGTGCAGTTTGTTCGGGTCGAAGACGATGTACGGAGGAACCGTTGCCGTCGAGGAGGCCGCGGAGAAGAACGGGCTCATCGGCAGCGGCCCGAACCAGGAGGCATGGCTCTGAACCTGACTGCTCAGGATGTTGGCGAAGGTGGACCACTGGTTGAACGCGTCCCGGCGATCGGCCCAGCGGATGCCACCTTGCACCGACGTCACGAAGCCACGCGGCAGCGCGTAGGAGACGTTCAGCGTCGCGGCCGTTTCGCTGCCGCGGAAGTGCTGTTCGGTGTCGTAGAGGTAGCTTTGATAGCTGTACGGCTCGCCACCGTAGTAGGTGAGATCCAGAGGATTCATCCCGGTGACGGACGAGATGGTGGCGGTGGAGGTGGAATTCGTCTGGGTCAACACGGGGGCGTTCGGCGACTGAGGTCCGAACGCGCCGACATCCACGGCAGGGTTGTTCAGCCGTTCGGTCGCCTTTGAATAGCTGAGGTCACCGCTGACGGTCCAGGGAATCGGCGTCCACTTGGCATGCAAGTTGAACTGGCGGTTGACGTCTTCGACGGTACGCCACGCACCGACCGTGCTGATGAGCGCATTCTGGAAGCTGATCTTCTGGACGTCATTCGTCCCTGGGAAGAGCGTCACGGAACCCGGTACGATCTGGTTCACGACGCCCGTCGTGGTCTGTCCGGGAATCTGCGCCAGCCCGGCCTGGTAGCCGGCCAGACCCTGCGTGTAGAAAGTGTACTGGTTCTGCGCCCAGACGAAGTCTTCGCTCGTCGCTTCCGCGTAGGTCTGCAAGTCCTCGGTCGGCTGCCACTGCAGCACGGCGTCGAAGCCGATGCGGCGCTGGTCGCCGATGAACATCGTGTTGTAGACCCCGTTGGTGAAGACGATGGTCTTGCCCGGGACAGCGGTGGTGCTGGAGGCGATCGCATTGTTCGTGGCCTGGTCCTCGCGGTAGGCCCGATCGTGGTAGGAGACGTCGAGCAGTGCACCGATCTTGCCGATGCCGGTGTGCCAGACGTCGCTGCCGAGCACGTTGAAGTTCGGCTTGGCGGTGCCGATCATGTCGCCGTAGGTTTCCCCGGCGCTGAAGTCGAGCTCCCGTCCGGCGAAGTCGAAAGGCTTGTGCGTGCGCAGATCCACGGTGCCGGCGAGTCCGCCCGCAATCAAACTCGCGGTCGGATCCTTGTAGACGTCGATGCCCGCGAGCAGCGCGGAAGGGATGTCCTGAAGGTTCATGACGCGGTCGCCCTGGGCGCTGAAGACTTCGCGCCCGTTGAGAGTCGTTTCGGCGTAGGGGAGGCCGCGGATTTCGTAACCGCTGTTGATGCTGGAACCGCCGATGTTGACCGTACCGCCGCCCTCGCCGAGCTGGCGGCTGATCTGGATGCCCGGGATGCGCTGCAGAGCATCGATCGCGGTCACGTCCGGAAGTTTGCCGATCTGGGAGGCGACGATGGCATCGACGATGGTGTTCGAGAAGCGCTTGATGTTCAGCGCATTCTCCATGCTGGCGCGAATGCCGGTCACGACGACTTCCTGCAGAACCGCCGGTGCGTCGGACTTCTTATGAGTCTGTGTGCTGCCCGCGGTTGCGTCGGCGGACGAGGCGGCCTGCGGGCCGGGTCCGGCAGTTTTGGCCCAGGCGGGCACGGCGCCCGCCAATGCCAGGGCGACGGCTCCAGGCACGAGCCTTGACGTGAGCTTCATGATCGATCCCCCTCGAGTCTGTTGATGCACTTACGCAAACGCCTAATGCCGCGATATCTCAGCGGCTCCGCCCGCAGCGTTGTTTACAGGCGGATGATATCTTCGTATATAAATATTAATACCATTGGCGCGCCGGGGGGCGCAAGAGGAATCTCATAATATGAAACGAGAGACCACATTTTTGGACTTCGCCCGTGGGGGAAACCCCACATGACCTCCCGCCGTGCGCTGCTGCAGCTGCTGGCCGCTGGTGCCCCGGCTGGGCTCGCCGGCGTCGCCCGAGGACGGGCTGCGCAGCCGCCTGGGCCGTGCGACGTGAGCCCGATGGAGCTACAGGTCGAGTGGCGCGCGGGCGCGCACGCCATCGACGTGCGCCGACCGCGGTTCGGCTGGACGCTCGCGCCGCGCGAGGCGGGACTGCGCGTCCTCGGCCAGAGCGCCTGGCAAGTCGTCGTGGCGTGTTCGGCTGCTGCAGCCCGTACGGGGCGCGGGGCAGTCTGGGACAGCGGACGCTGCAGCGGCGGCACACTGCGCGTCACGCCGCCGCGCGATCTTCCGCTGCAATCACAGAGCGCGTACTGGTGGGCGGTACGCGTCTGGGACCAGCGAGGCCGCCCGAGCCAGTTCAGCCCGCCGGCGGCGTTCTCCACCGGCATCCTGCACGCGACGGACTGGCGGGCGCAATGGATTTCGGACGGACCGGATTGGCCCCCACACCCCCTGCCCCCGCCCGCGATCAACCGCAGCCCGCCCTCGGCACCGCGGCCCATGCCGCTGTTCCGCCGTGAGTTTCGCCTCGACAAGCCGCTGCGGCGCGCGCTGCTGGCCGTGTGCGGACTCGGCCAGTATGCGCTGCACGTCAACGGCGAGCCGGCAACCGACAGCGTCCTGAATCCGGGCTGGACTGATTACCGCAAGACGGTTCTGTACGATGTGTTCGACGTTACGACGCAGCTGCGTGCGGGCCGCAATGTGCTCGGGATCCTGCTCGGCAACGGCTTCTTCAACGTCGAGAAGTATCCGGGCCGCTACACCAAGTTTGTCGGCAGCTTCGGTCGCCCGAAACTCATGGTGCAACTGCGGCTGCTGTACGCCGATGGCAGCGAGGCGTGGGTACTCAGCGACGGCTCCTGGCGCACGCATCCGGGTCCGATCGTGCTGTCCTCGGTGTATGGGGGGGAGGATTTTGACGCGCGTCGGGCCCTGCCCGGCTGGGACCAGCCGGGATACGCGGCAGCGAACTGGTCGCCCGTCACTCCCGTCGACGCGCCCGGCGGGCGGTTGCGCGTGCAGAATGTCCCGCCCGTCAGGATCGCTCGCACCCTCACCCCGGTGGCCGTCAGCGAGCCCAAGCCCGGTGTGTTCGTCTATGACCTGGGGGAGAACTTCTCCGGCTGGCCCGTCATTGCCGTGCGCGGCCCCGCCGGGCGCACCGTTCGGCTCCTGCCGGGTGAACTGCTCGACGCGGACGGCTGCGTCACGCAACGCAGTGCCGCCGCAACGCCCGGTGACGCGGTCTGGTTCACCTACACACTGGCGGGATCCGGCATCGAGCGGTGGCGCCCCCGATTCAGCTACTACGGCTTCCGGTACGTGCAGGTCGAAGGCGCCGCGCCGGCAGATCGGCCGGCAGACGCGCGGCCGGAACTGCTCGAGCTCAAGGGTCAGTTCCTGCACGATGCCCTGGCGCGCATCGGCACGCTCGAGCTCGGCCAGCCGATGCTGCAGCGGATTCACGCGCTGATCGTGCAAGCCCTGCTCAGCAACAGCTTCAGCGTGCTGACGGACTGTCCGCAGCGCGAGAAGCTCGGTTGGTTGGAGCAAACCTATCTCAACGCCGACACCGTGTTCTACAACGAGCAGGCGGTGAGCGTCTACGAGAAAATGTTGCGCGATATGATGGACAGTCAGCGCCCCTCGGGAATGGTGCCGAGCATTGCGCCGGAGTATGTGGCTTTTCTCGACGCGCACGGGGGAAACTCCGCGTTCCGCGACTCCCCCGAATGGGGCTCGGCCATCGTGCTCTCCCCGTGGGCGGCGTACCGCTACAGCGGCGATCGGCGCATCCTCGAGACCGGCTATGCCGCAATGTGCCGCTACGCGGCCTACCTCGCCTCCCGGACCCACGGTGACCTGCTCGACTACGGACTCGGCGATTGGTTCGACTGGGGCCCGAAAGCGCCGGGCGAGTCGCAGCTGACCAGCAAGCGCCTCACCGCCTCGGCGACCTACTGCCGGCTACTGGCCACGCTCGCGGGCATCGCGCGAGTGCTCGGCCGCGCGCCCGACGCGCACCGCTTCGCACGACGTGCGGTCCAGGTGCGCCGCGCACTGAACCGAGCGCTGTTCGACCCAGCCACCAACCAGTATGGTCGCGGCAGCCAGACCGCCAACGCCATGCCGCTCGCCATCGGTCTCGTCCCGGCTCGCCACCGCGCGGCCGTGCTCGCGAACCTCGTGGCCGACATCCGCGCGCACGGCCATCACGTCACCGCAGGCGACATTGGTTACCTGTACGTCATTCTCGCTCTCATGCGCGGCGGCCGCAGCGATGTGCTGCTCGAGGTCCTCACGCAAACCACGGCGCCGAGTTACGGTTACCAACTCGCGCGCGGCGCCACGGCGCTGACGGAAACCTGGAATGCCAACCCGGACAATTCGCAGAACCACTTCATGCTCGGTCAGGCAGAGGCCTGGTTGTACGGGGGCCTGGCCGGACTGCGGATCGACATGCACCGTCCCGCAGACGAGCGCATTCGTATCGAACCTCAGCCGGTCGGCGGCGTAAGTCATGCACAAGCGCACTACCGGGCGGTGTTCGGCGAGGTTGCCGTGCGGTGGGAGAAGGTGTCCAACGAGGCGCGCCTGCGGCTGCAGGTGACGGTGCCAGCCGGTATGTTGGCGACTGTGGCGGTGCCGTGCTCCGATCCTGGAGAGGTGTCCGAGGGAGGCCGGCCGCTCAGCAGCGCGTTCGGCGTGCTTCACGTCCGGCGCAGCGCGGCGCGCACGCTCGTCACGGTCGGCTCAGGTCATTACCGCTTCGAGGCGCCTCTCAGCTGAGCGACCCGGATCACTTGCCGATGCAGAAGCTTCCGAAGATGCGCCCCAGCAGGTCCTCGCTGGTGAACGCCCCGGTGATTTCGCTCAGTGCCTGCTGGGCGCCGCGCAATTCCTCGGCCACCAGCTCCCCGGCGCGGCTGTCGCGCAGGCATCGCTCGGCCTCCTCTACCTGGTGACGCGCGCGGCGCAGCGCGTCGAGGTGCCGACGGCGCGCCGAGACGGCACCGCCCTCGACGCTCCGGAAGCCCATGCAGTCCTTCAGATGCGCTCGCAGCTGTTCGAGGCCGCTACCGGTGAGGGCCGAAACCGCCACCCGGGGCGGTCCCACGATCGTGTCCGCCAGCGGGATGCCTGCGGCCAGGTCGCTCTTGTTCAGGACCAGGGTCACCGGGACGTCCCGCGGCAACCGCTCGCGCTCCTCGGTGAACGCCGTGCCCAACGGATCGGCCCCCAGGTCGATCACGAACAGCACGCGGTCGGCCCGATGCATCTGCTCGTGCGCGCGGCGGATGCCCTCGGCTTCGACCTCGTCGGGACCGTCGCGCAGGCCAGCGGTATCGAGCACGTGCAGCGGCATCCCGTCGATGTCGATGCGCTCGCGCACGATGTCACGGGTGGTGCCCGGAATGGGGGTAACGATCGCCGCATCGTAGCCGGCGAGCCGGTTCAGGAGACTCGACTTGCCGGCGTTCGGCCGCCCCGCGAGCACCACGGTCA
>OFHJ01000023.1_pt1 | contig 59948 bp, 54 predicted proteins | sample 1522001 | NCBI WGS metagenome assembly OFHJ01 (sample SAMEA2464838, study PRJEB22497) | soil metagenome | biome: Grassland; feature: Farmland; material: Clay | place: Australia | collected 2013-02-01 | depth 1.2 m | reverse complement strand
TTGACGCGGCGGGGCCTGCCCTTCAAAATTCGCGCCCTTTCGCGCGCTGCGCACGGTTCCCCGGTAGCTCAGTCGGTAGAGCGTCGGACTGTTAATCCGTTGGTCGTTGGTTCGAGTCCAACCCGGGGAGCCAATAAATCAAGAAGTTGGCGCACCACGAAACTCAAGTTCCTCTAACTTCTGGCGAAGGCGGCCGCTCCCGGCGGCCTCGGGCATCCCTGATCCCTCGCGTCCGACTCGCCAGGGTAGACGGTTTCGTGTGGAACCCGCTGCCGAGACCCGTGGGATAGTGCGTGATCAGCCACGACCACCAGCGCTCAGCACCAGACGACCGCTCGCATCATCGATTCCCGGGGAACCGGGTCTCACGGCGGTCCATTTACCTGGACGTTGCAGCGGTGAATGTATCCTCGAGTGGGTAGCTGAACGCGACGGATTTACGGATCTCAGCGGTGAACTTTAAAAAAACGGACGAAACAACTAAAATAAGCATATAATCCGGTCGTTCCACGAGCGGAACACACGAATTCCGCGGAGAAAAGGGCCATGGCTTTGCTCGTCGGCAAAGACGCAAACGAGGCACGACGCTTGCGGCGGGCGGCAGCGGCCGGAACGGTGCGCCGGATCCACGCCGGACTCTTCACCGATGACCTTTCGACCCCCGTGCAGGCCCTGGTGCGCCGCGAACTCTACGCGGTTGTGGCGGCCGTCGCTCCTGGCGCCATCATCAGCCACCGCTCGGCACTGGCCGGGAACCACATCCATGCCGACCAAGTGTTCCTGACCAGGACGTACCGCAGGGACATTAAGCTGCCTGGATTGACACTGCGCGTGTCTGGAGGTCCGAGACCGCTGGCATCCGACATCCGTATCCCCACGCCCCTCGGGGTTGTCTGGCGCTCGAGCGATGCACGCGCGCTATTGGAGAACCTGGTCGATTCCAGGGGTGCAGATCCTGAGCACAGGCGTACCTTGGGTGCTGCCGGCATCGAAAGTTGGTTGGACCGCATGCTGCGAATCGATGAGTCGAAGGTGGGGCGGATTCGCGACCTGGCCAAGCAGGTGGCTCCACAGCTTGGTCTGGAATCCCAGCAAGAGAGACTGGATGGGATCATCGGAGCGCTCCAGGGCACAAGGCGCGTGCGGCTCATGACGCCGCAGGGCATCGCGCGCAGCCGGGGCAGGCCGTACGACGCGGCGCGCATCGACCTCTTCCAGAGCGTTGCGCAGCACCTGAACGAGAATCCCCCTCTGGTTCCAGAAGCACAGCTTGGAGTCGACCGCGACTTGCAAGCATTCCTGGAAAGCTATTTCTCGAACTACATCGAGGGCACGGAGTTCAAATTAGAAGAGGCTCACCAAATCGTGGTTGACGGCCAGCCGATGAAATACAGAGAGGACGACTCTCATGACATTATCGCCACGTACAATGCCGTGCGTGAGTCTGTGGCGCGGCCAGTCTTCCCGAAAGACGCGGATGCCTTCCTGCTGCAACTGAAGGTGTGGAACGGCCAAGTGATCTTTTCCAGACGCGCGAAGCGCCCCGGGGAGTTCAAGACCGAGCCCAATCGCGCCGGTAACACAATGTTCGTGGACCCGCCATTGGTGCCGGGCACACTCGCAAAGGGTTTCGAGTTGATCTGCGCAACCGCGAGTCCTTCCGCCCGCGCGGCGCTCACGATGTTTGTGGTATCCGAGGTGCACCCATTTGCAGACGGCAACGGGCGCACCGCGCGTCTGGCAATGAACCTGGCGCTCTCCGAAGCGGGGCTCACCCGCATCATCGTCCCGACGGCATTCAGGATTGACTACATCGGCGCTCTCAAGGCGCTCTCTGGCGCTGACCACAATGTGGTGCCGTACGAGCGCATGTTGCAGAGAGCGGCGCGTTTCAGCCGCTGGCTGGACTACCGGTCACAGCCGGTGTGTTTCAAGCAGCTCATGGATTCTCACGCACTGGAGGACACCGAAGAGGCGAGGCTGCAGTTCGGTACGGAGTTCCCACCGCGTGGCGAGGTAGATGTCGAGCAGATCGAACCCGATGCCTCCCCGCATCTCGACGAAGATGAGCCCGAACCGCCGCTGGTACCTGAGAGGTGAGCTCCCGTACCGGAACCCACTGCCCGCGCGGGGACTCCTCTTGGTCGCCATCCTGGCTCATTAGTGTCCAACCTTGACACTGCGTCGAGCTGTTCCTGACAGCACACGCATGGTCTCGGTCCTGACGGACCTTCCAGCCGGTTCGCGCTTCCCAGCGGTCGGACTGGCCACGCTCGGCTGAGCCGAACGGCGTCTCGGATCCGCTCCACGCGCTTGACGTTCCGCCCACTCGGCGGTAGAGGCCTTTGCCCATCTGTAAATATACACAGCCGCGCGAACCGATGCAAGTTCTGGACAGAATCGTAACCGGCCTGCGGACATCCCGCTGCGCGGTGATTTAAACCGCCGGGGTCGCTCACGTCCGTGTTCGCTTCGACGTGCTCGCTGCGCGCGTAGGCCCTCTGCCATCCACAAGTTCGTGATGCGTCACGGCTCTTTCTATTGCACACATCCCGCGATGCGGTTGCCGGCGAACGCCCAGAGCTCCTTGATCAGCCGGTAGTCGAGCTCCTTGGCCCACTTGTGCTGGAGAAAAAGACGCGCCTGCTCACGGCCCTCCGGGAACTGCGCCGCACGCCATTGCGTGTCCTCGGTGTAGGCGAGGACCACCCGGTCCGGATCGCGCGTGTTCCAGGCATCTTCCGCCAGGCGCACTTTCCGGGCGGCGGTCTCGACTGTGAACGGGGGTACGGGCGGCTTGACGTCCATGGCATCCTCGCGGATCGGAAGAGCGTGCGGCCTTCTCAAAGTGTGGGAAGTCCGTGCCACGAACAGTACCGAGACCGCCCGTGCGGGTATTGCACGATCGTGTTCAAACACTTGCGTTTGACAGGCATCGCCGATCCCGGCCCGGGCGCCCTCCGGCGCGCTGCCGCGGCCTGGGCCGGGAGCCGTACTCGTCTTACACTGCATCCGAAGCCTCGAGCCGACCAGGACGACGAATATGAGCACACCGCCCCTTGTGAAGTCATTCTATGAGCGCATCTGGAACGTAGGCGACGTGGACGCCGTGGCACAACTGCTGCACGAGAAGTTCGAGTTTCGGGGCTCATTGGGATCCGAGGCGAGAGGACGCCACGAGTTCGCCGATTACGTTCGAACCGTCCGCGGCGCGCTCTCCGATTATCGCTGCGAGATCCTCGAGTGCGTCACCGAGGGTGTCGAGGCATTTGCCAGGATGCGCTTCACCGGGTTGCACACGGGTGAATTCCGGCGATTCGCGCCGACGGGTCTTGCGGTGCACTGGGACGGCGCGGCGCTGTTCCGGTTCGACGCCGACAGGATCAGCGCCCTTTGGGTGCTGGGAGACCTGGCCGGACTCGATCGCGTGCTGGAGCGCAACGAGCGGACTCGAGCGACGGGACCGGGCGGCTGACCGGTCGTCTCAGGAGTATTCCAACCCACCTCGCCTGCCGCCGAGTGCTCGCGCTGCCCGGCCGCCGGAAGAAGGAACTCGCCGGGCTGCGGCAGGGGTCGGCTCGACCCCGGCCGGTCCGCGGACGGATCGAGGACAGCCTTGCCATTTGTCTGTCAATTATATACAAATGATCCCGTACACGGGAAGACTCATGCTTCGAATCGACCTCGCCTCGCGCGCGCCGGTATACGAGCAGATCGCCAACGGTCTGCGCGCCGAGCTCGTTGCCGGCCGCTTCGCCTCGGGCGAGAAGTTGCCGACCGTCAGGGCGCTGGCGATCGATCTGGGGGTTCACCACAACACCGTGGCGCAGGCCTACCGCCAGCTCGCCGACGAGGGATGGCTCGAGCTCAAACGACACCGCGGCGCGACGGTCCGCGAGCGTCACCGCGCGCCGGACCGCTCGGACGGCGCCGAAAAGTTTGCGCGCCCCTTGAGGGAGCTGCTCGCAAAAGCGCTGACGGAAGGGCTGTCGCGAAAGTTACTCATCCGCGAGCTGCTGGACAGCGCGCATCGACTCGAGGGGGGAAGGCTGTGAATACACTTCGCAATTTGTCCCCTGCTGAAACATCTCCGGCCAGGTACTGAAGTGAGCCCATCTCTCATAGTACGCATCACGCCGCTCGCACTCAGCATACTGGCCGCGGTCGCTCACTGGTTCGTACCGCGATTGACGCGCCCCGATCTGTACTTCGCGGCCACCGTAGCGCCTGGATTCCGCGACAGCCCCGAAGGCAGATTCATTCTGCACCGGTACCGCCAGGGACTGATCGGCGTGTCCGCCCTGGCGCTGTCCGTGCTTGCGGCGCTTATCCTGACCCGGGCATTCCCGCTGGAAGCCCTGGCCCTTCTGTTGCAGTTCAGCGCATACTTCGGCCTGTTCTATCGGGCAAGACGGGCCGTACTGCCGCACAGGGTCTTGCCGACCACGGTGCGCGAAGCTCAGCTCATCGAGCACGGGCGAAGGATTCCCGGCGGCTGGGCGGTCGCCTCCGGGCCGTTCGCGCTGCTCGCCGCCTGCGCCGCCTATGTGGGCATGCACTGGGGACACATCCCGGCTCGCCTGATCGTCCACTGGGGCGCCCAAGGCCAACCCGTCCGCTGGGCGCCGCGCAGCTTCGACAGCGTCTTCTTCCCCTTGCTCAATGCCGGGGCGATCCTCGCGGCACTGACACTCCTTTTGTACGGGATTGCCCACTGGCTGCGCCCGATCTACGCAACCGGCCCCCTGGCCACACGGGAGTCGCGGTTTCGCAGGACAATGTCGATCGCGCTTCTCGCCGTGCAATACTCCATTGCGGCGCTGTTCTCGTGGATCACGCTTCGGCCTCTCCTTCCGGCCTCGTACCAGCGCCCGCCCTCGGCCGTTGCACTTCTTCCTGGCCTGACGGCGATCGCATTCGTCGTAATCTTGATGTGGCTTGGCCAGGGCGGCAGCAGGACGAGGTCTGCGCACAGGCAGGAACCTGGATCAACGAAGCCGGCGGGAGACCGCACGGAGGACCGATTCTGGAAGCTCGGCGTCTTCTACTTCAACCGCGATGACCCTGCCGTGATCGTTGAGAAGCGATTTGGACTCGGATACACCATGAACTTCGCGCACCCCATGGCCTGGGCCATCATCGGTCTGCTGCTGCTGATACCCATCGCCGTCACGACTTCCATCGCGCTCAGGCACCTGAGGCGGTGATCAAGACGGCGAGCGCCCGCCCCTGAGCCGCCGCAAATGCCGGCCGCAGCGCTGCGCGAGCGGCTCCGGCGGGACCTCTTGGAACAGTCGACGCGCGTCTTGGAGCAGCAGGCGCAAATCACTCTATCTCAAACACGGTGCCGTATCCATTCGTTCCTCCATTGATGGTCGTTCCGTACAGATTGCCCTGGCCGTCGAACCTCAGGCCGGCGTTTAGGCCCGGGCCGGTGTTCGCGGCGAAGCTGTAAAGCACCGACTCCGTGATGGCCGCCGTACAGGTGGCGGATACGTTCGTCACATCGGCCCCGCTCACCGTGCCGCTGCCGCTCGTGATGCTGCAGCGCTGAGGAAACAGCGGCCGGGTGCTCACGGACACGGCGTACGCGGAGCCGTCAGGCTCCGCTGCGGGAAGAGTGAAGCTGCCATTCTGCGTCAGCATGAGCGTACCGCCGCCATTTTTGAGCACGACCGAGATTCCCGTTCCGCTGCTCAGCCCATTCAGGCTGCCGCCGAGGGTGTAGGTCGTTGGAGTGCTGTTTCCAGCGCCGCCCGTCCCGTATGTTGAAAGCTGCCACTGGCCGCCTCGTCCCGTGCATCGCCTCGTGCGGGTGCCGCGTATACTGCCCGCCCCATCACAGCAACACCGGAGCGCTGCGGGTGAACGACCCTGGCCTCATCGACCGAATCCGCGAGCTGGAGGGGGCGGCGGCCCCCCTCGAGCCGAGCGCGCAGCAGCGCCGCGCCCTCTTTGGGGCCGTGGCGGCCCACGCGGAAGCGTTTCTGGAGAGGCTCCCGACCGCCTCCGTGTTCGAGAGCAACGCCGCTGCCGCCGCGGAGCTTGCCCGGCACCGGCCCGCCGAGGATCCGGGGGCGCTCGATGAGCTCCTGCGCCTTTTCCGGCGCAGCGTGGAGGACACCGGCCTCAAGGCCTCCTCGGCGGCACACCTGGCCTACATACCGGGCGGGGGCTTGTACGCCTCGGCGCTGGGGGACTATCTGGCGGCGGTGACGGACGAGTACGCCGGGGTCCGCTTCGCAGGCCCCGGAGCGGTCGAGATGGAGAACCTGCTGCTTCGCTGGATGGCCGGCCTGGTCGGCTACCCGGCCGCATCGCAGGGCAACCTCGCCTCCGGCGGCAGCGTCGCAAACCTCATCGCCGTGGTGACGGCCCGCGAGGCGCACGGACTGCGCTGCGCCGACATTCCAAAGGCCGTCGTGTATCTCACCGCCCGGACCCACCACTCGCTCGGGAAGGCCTTGCGCATCGCGGGACTGGGCGAGTGCGTGCAGCGTGAAGTGGCCACCGACGCCTGCCATCGCATGATCCCCGCGGCTCTGCAAGAGGCCATTGCAACGGACCGTTCGGCGCGGCTGCGCCCGTGGCTGGTCCTGGCCGCCGCCGGCAGCACCGATGTCGGCGCGATCGATCCGCTCGAGTCGATCGGACGGATCGCCCGCGCCGAGGGACTCTGGTATCACATCGACGCGGCCTACGGCGGCTTCTTCGTGCTTTGCCCCGAGGTACGCGAGCGCCTGCACGGCCTCGAGCTGTCGGACTCTCTCGTCATGGACCCTCACAAGAGCCTCTTTCTCCCCTATGGCCTCGGCGCCGTGCTGGTGAGGGACGGCGTGATGTTGGCTCGAGCCCATCACTACCAGGCCGACTACATGCAGGACGCGCTCGCGGACTCGCCGGCCGCCGACTCGCCCGCCGACCTGTCCCCCGAGCTCAGCAAGCACTTCCGCGGCCCGAGACTGTGGCTTCCCCTGCTCCTGCACGGCGTGGCGCCCTTCCGGGCATGCCTCCGGGAGAAGCGCCTGCTGACCCGGTATTTCCATGAACGCGTGCGCTCCCTGGGCTTCGAAGTGGGTCCGCAGCCGGAGCTCACGGTGAGCACGTACCGGTGGGTGCCCGAACACGGCGACCCGGATTCATTCAACGAAGCGTTGGTCCGGGCGATCCACCGGGACGGCCGCGTCTTTGTGTCCTCCACCCGCATCGGCGGGCGCTATTTCCTGCGTCTGGCCGTGCTCAGCTTCCGCACGCATCTGGAGACTATCGAGCTCGCGCTGCGGGTGCTGGCCGAGAAGGTGGCCGAGCTCGAAAGCGACGGCCCCCTCGGAGCGAACGGCGGCCGGCGGCAAGACTCACCGAGACCGGGCTGAGGCGGCCGCCGCCCCTCGGCGTCCGGAGGCGCAAGTTGCCCGGCCTGGCGCGGCTCAGGGCCGCGCATCGTGCCTAAGGGCGCCCGGCCTGCTATTGTTGCGCGCCGGAGCTCGATGATACGCGAGTCGCAACGATACGCTGACGCGCCCGCTGGACCCTCGTGAATCAACCCAACCCGACGCCCCCCGCCGACGCGCAGGGCTGCGATCGCCCACGACCTACGGTCTTCCTGAGCTATGCCAGCGAGGACCGTGCGGCGGTACAGCGCATCCGCGATGCCCTTCCGCGCTACGGCCTCGAAGTCTGGTACGACGAGAGCGATCTGCTCGGCGGCGACGCCTGGGACCAGAAGATTCGCCTGCAGATCCGCGATTGCGACTTCTTCATGCCGGTCATATCGGCGCACACCGAGGCGCGCCGTGAGGGCTATTTCCGCAGAGAATGGCGCCTGGCCGCCGAGCGCACGCTCGACATGACGGACGATTCAGTGTTTCTCGTGCCGGTGGTCATCGACGACACCAGCGAGGCTCACGCGCCGCAACGCGCGCGTTCCCGACAAATTTCGCGCGGTGCAATGGGTTCGGCTGCCGGACGGCCAGCCGAACGCGGCGCTCGAGGGGCTTTGCCGCCGGCTCGTCTCGGGCGAAGCGCAGGTGCCGCCCGCCCGAAGATCGGCGAAGGCGCCTCGCGCCAGGCGCCGCGCGACGCCCCCGGGCGTCGAATTCCCCGCATTCCCGCAAGAGGAGCCCGGCCAGAGAAGCCGTTTCTGGCTCCAGGTGATCGGATGGGCGTTGAAGTCGGTCTGGGTGGCGTTTCGCCGCCTTCCGAGATGGCTGAGGATCATCGTCTACCTCTGGCTCGCCGTCGTGTTCCTGCAGCTGACCTCCAGCTCGTCGCATCATGACACTCGCCGGCCCTCCTCGAGCCAGACCTACAGCCTCGCGCAACTCGTGCGGCTCGCGCAGAGCTTGAGGGACAACCCCCAACGCGCCTCCACGGTCAAGGAGGCGAGACTGCTCGCGCAGATCGCGAAGCCGGCGCCCGCGGCGGCGGCGGCCGCCCCGAGCGCCCGGGCGTCGTTGCTGGCCATCCCGTTTACGGCGCCGCCGGGCGACGCTTCCGCCCGGAAATTCGCCGCGACCGTGTTCGAGAAGGTGTACGGCCAGCTCGAACTCACGCGCCACGGACACCTCGCGCTGAGCCGCACCGCTGCGCCCTCTGTCGATTCGGCCGCAGCCGTGGCGCAGGGACGTGCACGGCATTCGAGTTACATTCTCTACGGCGCCGTGCACGAACACGCGCTCAAGGCGACTCTGACGGTGCGGATCCTGTCCTCGGCCGGCTCGCTGTTGTGGTCGAAGTCCTATCCGGTGGCGGGCGCCGATCCGGCGCGGATCGCATCGGAGGTGGCCTCCGCGGCGCCGAGGGGCAAGCGCGACTGAGCGGCTCGAGGCCGCCGATGGCGCAGCGGGGAGCGCCCGCCCGCCCCCGTCACCCAGGCGCCGGAGTTTCCCCCACGGAGTCAGCAGGGCCGCCGCACGGCCATCTGCCCTGCGCAGAGCCTGCCCGGGCGGGCATTGCCAGCCATTCGCGCCTCGGACACAATTAAATTCACACTCAAGGGCGTAGCCACGGGAGGCCGCGTGACCTCAAAGCGCGCCGCAGCATGACAACCATAGGTTCCCAAGCCCTGCTCGCGGCCGACTCGGCCATCCCGGATCCGGCCGTCCAGTCCGCGGCCGGCGCTGGCGAGTGCGAAGCGCCGTTCATCATCGGCGTATCCGGACACAGGGATGTCGATCGGCGCGACATGGAGCGGCTCCGCGCGGCCATCACGGAATTTCTCCGACAGATCCGCACCTGTCTGCCGGATACCGAGATCCGGGTCATGGCCGGCATGGCGAGCGGCGCCGACCTGCTGGCGGCGCGAGCCGCCCTCGATCTGGGTCTTCGCGTCGAAGCGGTGCTGCCGTTACCGCTGCAACACTATGCCGCCGACTTCGAGTCAGCCCCCTTGCGCGAGCTCGAGACATTGCTCGCACACCCGAACGTTCGATGCACGGAGCTTTCACTGACGGCCGAGGCCGAGGGGGGCCGCGGCATCGATGACGGCGATGCCCGCGACGCGCATTACCTGAACCTCACGCGGACTCTGGTCAGACGCTCTCATCTGCTGCTTGCCGTGTGGGATGGCGAGCCCTCGGTCCGCCCCGACGGAACGGCCGACACGCTGCTGCGCTATCTCGGCTTACGCTCGGACCGCAGGCCTCAGGACAGCCCGATCCTCATCAGCGACGCGCCGCAGGAGCAGGACCCGGACTCCCGGCTCGCGTACTGGATTGCGACGGTGCGCAGCGGCGGCTCAGCGACCGGCGGGCCGGCCCCGCCCTGTTATCTGTCCGGTCTCGGCGAGGACGTGCTGCAGCGCTGGGCTACGATGCCCGAGCCGCTGCGCGAGCAGCTCATCGAGCTCAATACCTACAACCGCGAGTACCGCGGGCTCACCAGCCGGTCCAAGGCGCGGGCGGATCGACGCGCAATACGGCAAGGCCGATGCGCTCGCGCTGCATTTTCAGGCGCGCTCCGATCTCCTGTTCGTCTTCTTCTCGACGACGACCCTGATCATGGGTCTCGCCTATCTCGCGTACGACAAGTTCATCGAGAGCCGCCTGCTGCTGTTCGCTTACCTTCTCGTGCTGCTCTCGGGCTTCGGACTGTACCTGCTTCTCAACGGTCGCCATTGGTTCGGCAAGCACCTGATGTATCGCGCGCTTGCGGAAACGCTGCGCGCCAAGTTCTACCTGTCCGTGGCAGGCGCCGACCACCTGGTCGACGCCGAGGAGGTCATCTCCCTCTCCCGGGTCAACCGGTTCCACGGCTTCGGCTGGATCGCGCACGTGCTCACCGGACTCGGCCGGCCCGCGGACGGCACCACGGCCGATTCTCACGCGCGATGCCTCGACAGCGTCGAATCGGCCTGGATCGAGAGCCAGCGCCGGTACTTCGCCGGCAAGGTCGAGCGCCTGGAGCGCAGCGGACGGCGCACCCGATGGCTGAAGCGATTTCTGTTCGTGACCATTTTGCTCGTGATCGCCGGCCTCATCCTGCTCAGCCCCGCCGCCGCTCAGATGCGCCTGGTGCTCGGCATACCGCTGCAAAGCACGCTGACTTTCGTATTGGGGCTGCCGGCGCTGGTGCTCGGGGTCTGGGAGCTGCTCTGGCAGTACCGCCACCAGCTCGATCACTTCTCGCGCGCCCGCGCGCAACTGGCCAAGACCTCGAGCGCGGCGCGCCGCCGGCAGGTCCTCGCCAGGCTCGGCAGGGACTCGCTGATGGAGAGCTACCTGTGGACCATTCATCGCTATCATAGAGAGCATGAGCCCGGCAGGGGCTGAGCAGCGCTTCGGCGCTCGCTGGACGCGCGGCTCGCGACCCTCCCGCCGCGCCCACCCGGCAAAAAGTGCTCGAGAGCCTGGCCGTCATTCGCCGCTCCGTGCGGGAAGTGCGCCAGGCGCTCGGACGCCAGCCCGGAAACGCGCTGCTGCAGGGGCTGCTGATCGACACTTACCAGGACGAGATGCAAATGCTGTCGACCGTTCAGGAGACGAGCGGCGGCGCGGAGGTTGGAACATGAGCACATTCCTTTCACGTACCGCACTCCTCACTCTTTCACTCGCATTTGCGGCCGGGACCGCCCGCGCCGGGACGTTTCGGCAACAGGTCGCGGCCGATCCGCACGGGGAAGTCCACATCACCAATGTCGCGGGCAGCATCGCGATCCGCGGCTGGGACAAGCCCACCGTGTCGGTGACCGCCGAGCTCACGAACGACAAGCAGCGAGTGGTGGTCACAAGCGGCAGCGGCCAGACCACGGTGTGCGTCACGAACGGCGCGGCGAGCTGCAGCTGGTGGAGCTGGTCGGGCCGTGCGAGGCCGGCCCGTCTCGAGGTTCACGTGCCGCGCAACAGCGAAGTCGATGCATCGGGGGTGAGCGCCGGCATCTCGTCCCTCGGAATCGAGGGCGTCCAGCACCTGCAAACGGTGAGTGGCGAGATCGAAGCCGAGACCGGCTCCGGAGACAACGACGTGAAATCCGTGAGCGGGTCGATCCGGCTGCGGGGAAACGGTGAGAATGGCACGCTCAACGTCGCGAACGTCAGCGGCGATTTGACCGCCACGAACATCGCCGGCGAGCTCGACGCGAGGACGGTCAACGGACGGCTGACCGCACAACTCACAACCGCCCGCATCGTGCGGCTCCACACCACCTCTGGCGCAATCGAGCTGGACGCCGGCCTCGCGCGCGGCGGCACGATCGAATCGGAGACGATAAGCGGGGCTCAGCGCATCAAAGTGCTCGCTCCGGCGGGCTTCTCGTACGAGGTCAAGTCCTTGAGCGGCCACATCGAGGACTGCTTCGGCCGGCAGCCGGCGCACAATCCGTACGGGCCCGGCAGCCGCCTTGGCGGCACCCGGGGAGCAGGTAGCGGCCACGTCCGGGTCATGAGTCTGAGCGGCGGCATATCACTTTGCGATCACTGAGGCGTGCCGCTGTGCCCCCCAGGCGCTCGCTCCCTTCACGCAACGCTGAGCGGGCGGCTGTGAAAGACCCTCAGGCCTCGCGGGCCCGAGCCGCGCTTCTGAGCGCGTCGATGAAATGCTCCCTCGGCGGGCTGTCGGAATTGCGCAGGCGCAAGATGCCGAGCTCCACGGGCGCGGGCTTGCGGCGCAGTTGACGGTACTGGACGCCGGCGCGCCTGAGGTTGCGAACCGAGGAAGGCACCAGAGCGAATCCCATGCCGCAGGAGACCAGGCCGATCACCGTCTGCATCTGCCGCGCCTGCTGGGTGATTCGCGGCGCGAAGCCGAATGAGCGGCAATAGCTGATCGTGAGGTCGTACAGGCCCGGTGCGATATCGCGCGGCGGGACGATGAAGCTCTCTTTCGAGAGTGCGCGCAGATCGATCGCGCCGGGGGCTGCGAGCGCCGCATGCCCCGAGGGGCCCGCGAGCACCAGCGCTTCGCGGCGCAGCCGCTCGAACTCGAGATCCGGCTCGTCCACGGGCGCCAGAGCGATCCCAAGATCCAGCCTTGCCGCACGAAGCTCCGGAATCTGCGCGTCCGTGGTGAGCTCATGGAGCTGGACCTCGACCGAGGGAAAGCGAGAGCGAAAGCTTTTCAGAGCGGGCGGCAGGATGCTGTAATCGGCGATCGAGACGAAGCCGACCGAGAGCGTGCCGATCTCGCCTCGGCCCGCCTCGATCGCCTTGGCCTTGGCGTGCTCCAGCCGCGAGAGCGCCGCACGCGCCTCCTCGAGGAATACCAGGCCCGCGGCGGTGAGCGATACGCCTCGATTGCTGCGCTCGAACAGCCTCGCCCCGAGCTCGGTTTCCAGGCTCTTGATCTGGCTCGACAGGGGCGGCTGCGAGACGTGCAGCCGCTTCGCGGCGCGCGAGAAGCCGCTCTCCTCGGCCACGGCGATGAAGTAGCGCAGTTGTCGTAGTTCCACTATTCGCAAATCCTATGGCAACCCGCATAATATCGTATTAGCCAATATACGTGCCGCCAGCCGAGAATCCCGCCGCGTCCGGGCGCCGCCGGACAAGAGGAAGCCGCGACCATGCCCGCCTACCGTTCCCGCACCAGCACCGCCGGCCGCAACATGGCCGGAGCCCGCTCCCTGTGGCGCGCCACCGGCATGAAGGACGCCGACTTCGAGAAACCCATCATCGCGGTCGCCAACTCCTTCACCCAGTTCGTGCCCGGCCACGTGCACCTGAAGAACCTCGGCCAGCTGGTGATCGAGGAGATCGAGCGCGCCGGCGGCGTGGGCAAGGAGTTCAACACCATCGCGGTGGACGACGGCATCGCCATGGGCCACGACGGCATGCTCTACAGCCTGCCCTCCCGCGACATCATCGCCGACAGCGTCGAATACATGTGCAACGCGCACACGGCCGACGCGCTGGTGTGCATCTCCAACTGCGACAAGATCACCCCCGGCATGCTCATGGCCGCTCTGCGGCTGAACATCCCGACCGTGTTCGTCTCCGGTGGTCCGATGGAGGCGGGCAAGGCCCGGCTTGCGGGCAAGAAGGCCTCGCTCGATCTGATCGACGCCATCGTCGCCGCGGCCGACGACAGCGTGTCCGACGCCGACGTGCGCACGATCGAGCGTTCCGCCTGCCCGACCTGCGGATCGTGCTCGGGAATGTTCACCGCCAATTCGATGAACTGCCTCACCGAGGCACTCGGCCTGGCCCTTCCCGGCAACGGCACGCTCGTCGCCACCCATGCCGACCGCGAGCAGCTGTTTCGCAAGGCGGGCCGTGTCGTCGTGGAGCTCGCCAAGCGCTACTACCTCGAGGACGATGCCCGCGTGCTGCCGCGCAGCATCGCCTGCAAGGCCGCGTTCGAGAATGCGATGTCGCTCGACATCGCGATGGGCGGCTCGACCAACACCGTGCTGCACCTGCTGGCCGCGGCGCAGGAGGCCGGCGTCGAGTTCCGCATGGGCGACATCGACCGGCTCTCGCGCCTGGTGCCCAATCTGTGCAAGGTGGCCCCCTCGAGCCACTACCATCTCGAAGACGTGCATCGCGCCGGCGGTGTCATGGCGATTCTGGGCGAGCTCGATCGCGCGCAGCTGCTCGATCGCTCGGCGCCGACGGTTCACAGCCCCTCGCTCGCCGAAGCGCTCGAGAAGTGGGACATCGCGCGCACGAAAGATCCGGCGGTACACGAATTCTTCCGCGCCGCTCCGGCCGGCATCCCCACCCAGACCGCCTTCTCGCAGGACTGCCGCTATTGCGACCTCGACACCGACCGCGCCGGCGGCTGCATTCGCAGCCACGAGACCGCCTACAGCACGGACGGCGGCCTGGCCGTGCTCTACGGCAACCTCGCCGAGCGCGGCTGCATCGTCAAGACCGCCGGGGTCGACAAGAGCATCCTCGCCTTCCGTGGCCCGGCGGTGGTGGTGGAAAGCCAGGACGAGGCGGTGGAGGCCATCCTCGGCGGCAAAATCAAGGCCGGGGATGTCGTGATCATCCGCTACGAGGGGCCGCGCGGCGGCCCGGGGATGCAGGAGATGCTCTACCCGACGAGCTACCTGAAATCCAAGGGTCTGGGCAAGGTCTGCGCACTGATCACCGATGGGCGCTTCTCCGGCGGCACCGCCGGCCTCTCGATCGGCCACGTCTCGCCTGAAGCCGCCGAGGGGGGCAACATCGGCCTGGTCGAGACCGGCGATACCATCGTGATCGACATTCCGGCCCGCAGCGTGCGCTTCGAGGCAAGTGACGAGGAGATCGCCCGCCGGCGCGCCGTCCAGAGCGCCAAGGGCTGGAAGCCGGCATCGGCTCGCAAGCGCAAGGTCAGTGCGGCGCTGAGGGCTTATGCGAAGCTCGTCACCAGCGCCGACCGCGGCGCGGTGCGCGATCTCGATTCGTTGGCGGAGTAACCTGCCCCGGCAAAGTCGACGATCCGCGCGAAAGCCTCCCTGGCACCCACGGCGCCCGCCGCCGCGGCGGCGACCGAATCCGGGCCCGTCACCGCCGATCTCTCCACAGGCCGCCTCCCAGGAGGACTCCCGGCATTCGCGGGACTCACACCATCGGTCGCCCCAGCCGGACTTGTTAGACTTGAAGCCCCAGATTTCGTTTGCAGGAGTCCGACATGACCGACCCGCTGGCGAAGGTCGTCACGTTGCTGCAGCCCGGCGCACCGTTCTCGAAGGTCGTCAGCGGCGCGGGACACTGGCGTGTTCGCCGGACGGAGACCGGCAGACCCTTCTACTGCGCGATCCTCGAGGGCTCCTGCCATCTCGCGGCCGACGGGCAACCGCCGATCACGCTTCAGGGCGGCGATTTCCTCCTGATCCCGTCGGCCTATGGGTTCACGATGTCGAGCCTCGGGCCAGCGCCGCCGCAGAACATCGACGCAGCGCCCGTGGCGGTACGCGAGGGCGAGTTCCGAGTCGGCAGTGCAAGCGCCCCGTCCGATGTCCGAGCGCTGATCGGCTACTGTGTCTTTGGCTCCCCGGACGCGCCCCTGCTGGTTTCGCTCCTCCCACGGCTCGTGCACGTTCGGGGCGAAAGGCGGCTCGCCACCCTGGTGAAACTGGTCGGAGAGGAATCCCGCGAGCGCCGGCCCGCGCGTGACGTCATCCTGGCACGCCTGCTCGAAGTGCTGCTCATCGAGGCGCTGCGATGCACGGCCGATGCTCCGGCCTCGCCCGGACTGTTGCGCGGGCTGGCCGACGGGCGTCTCGCGAGCGCGATCCGCCGGATGCATGAGCGTCCGAACCGGCCCTGGACGATCGCGCAACTGGCCAAAGAGGCCGCCCTCTCACGCTCGGCGTTCTTCGAGCGATTCAGCGACGCTGTCGGTGTCGCCCCGATGCGGTATCTGCTCGCCTGGCGCATGGCTTTGGCCAAGAGCCTGCTGCTGCGCAAGGAAAGCGGCATCGGCGAAGTGGCGTCACGCGTAGGCTACCGTTCCGCCAGCACATTCAGCGTCGCATTCACCCGTCACGTGGGAATGACGCCGACGCAGTATGCGCGGCAACAGAGCCAATCGCGGCCGCCGTGATGGGCCCGGCGCGCCGACCGCCTCACCAAACCGTCACGATGACCCGCCTCTCATGCGCCCCGGTGCGGTGCTCCCACAGATAGATTCCCTGCCAGGTGCCGAGTTCGAGAGTTCCGCCGGCGACGGGAATCACGAGGGAGCTCTGGGTCAGCATGGTCCGAATATGCGCCGGCATGTCATCGGGTCCCTCCGTCCCGTGCTCATAGCGCGGATCACCGTCCGGGACAAGGCGGCCCATGAACGCCTCGAGATCGCGACGCACGCTCGGATCCCAGTTCTCCCCCGCAAGCAGCGACGCGCTCGTGTGCGGTACGAACACATTGCACAGGCCGTCGGCCACACCACTGTCACGCGCGAATGCGGCGATGTCGTCGGTGAGCTCGAAGAAGCCCCGGTCGCCCGTGCGTATCTTCAGTTCCCGTCGCTGCATCTGGGCACCTTTGGACGCTACCGATGTTCTCGGGACCCGCGCGAGTACGGCCCGCGGCTCACCCGCCCGCCGCGAGCAGCTTGTCCAGCGTGATGGGCAGATCTCGCACGCGCACGCCGCTGGCGTGGTAGACCGCGTTCGCGATGGCCGCGGCGGTGCCGACGATGCCGATCTCGCCGATGCCGCGCGATCCCATGGGATTGGAGTGGCCATCGACCTCTTCCAGCCAGTGTGCCTCGATGTTGGGGACATCGGCGTGGGTCGCGATGTGGTAGCCGGCGAAATCGGGGTTCACGACATGACCGAAGCGCGGGTCGAGAACACTCGCCTCATGCAGCGCCATCGACAAGCCCATGGTCATCCCGCCGATGAACTGGGACCGCGCGAGGCGCGGGTTGATGACGCGGCCCACGGAGAACACCCCCAGCATGCGCTGGACCCGGACTTCGCCCGTGTCCAAGTGAACGAGCACTTCGGCAAACTGCGCCCCGAAGGAATGCATCGAGAAGCGCTCCTCCTCGGGCATGCGGGGCATGTCGGCGGCGGCTTGTGCGCCCGGCGACGGCGTGTTGCCGTGCCTCTCGCGAAAGGCCTGCGCCGCGGCGACGATCGCCGATCCCCAGGACGTCGTGCCCGAGGAGCCGCCGGCCACCGACGCGTACGGAAGTTCGGTGTCGCCGATGCGCAGCCTCACCGCCTCAACAGGGCACTCGAGCGCGTCCGCGGCGATCTGGGTGAGCACGGTCCAGGCGCCCGTGCCGAGATCCGCGGCGGCGATTTCCACCTCGTATCGACCCTCGGAGTCGTAACGGATGAGCGCGCGCGAGCCGGGGATGGAGTAGCGCGGATACGTCGAGCTGGCAACGCCCGTGCCGATCAACCACTCGCCTTCGCGGCGCTGGCGCGGCCTCGGATCGCGGCCCTCCCAGCCGAAGCGGCGCGCCCCTTCTCGCAGGCACTCGGTCAAGTGGCGCGCGGACCAGGGCTTGCCCGACTGCGGGTCGAGCTCGGGCTCGTTGCGGGCGCGCAGCTCGATCGGATCGAGGCCGCAGGCGAGCGCGAGCTCATCCATGGCGGACTCACCGGCGAACATTCCCGGCGTCTCCCCCGGCGCCCGCATCCAGGAGGGGACCGGAACGTCGAGCGCCGCGAGGCGATGGCGCGTGCGGCGGTTCGGCGAGGCGTACATCAGCCGGGTCGGCGTCGCGGTCTGCTCGGCGAATTCCTTGAAGCGCGAGGTCTGCTCGATGACCTCGTGAATGACCGACCTCAGCCGCCCGTCCCGTCCCGCGCCCAGGCGAAAGCGCTGGATCGTCGGCGTGCGATGGCCGGCAAGGGAAAACATCTGCTGGCGCGTCAAGGCCAGCTTCACGGGGCGGCCTGCCATCTGCCGCGCCGCGAGCGCCGCGACCACGTTGTGCGCGTGGGCCACGCCCTTGGAGCCGAATCCGCCGCCCACGTAGGGGGAGAGGACCCGAACCCGCTCGGGATCGATGCCGAACAAGTCCGCCATCGTCCTGCGCACACCGTGAGCGCACTGCGTCGAGTCATAGAGCGTCAGACCCCCATCCTGCCAGATGGCGATCGTGGCGTGTGGCTCCATGGGGTTGTTGTGCTCCATGGGCGTCGAATAGGTCGCATCGACCTTGACGGGGGCCCCGGAGAATGCGGCCTCGGCGTCGCCCGTGTCGGTGTCGGTGGGATATCGAGGGTTGACGAAATCGGGCGCGTAGAGGTCGCCTCGCCCGGCGCCGAACGCGGCATCATGCGCCGCCTGCTCGTATTCGATGCGCAGCAGATCAGCCGCATACCGCGCGGTTTCCAGCGTCTCGGCGATGACCGCGGCGATGAGCTGGCCGCGAAAGCGGACCTCGGCCGACTGCAGCACCCACAGCTCCTTGTTCTGATCGGAGACGAGCGTCGCGGCCGTCTCGTGTGTCAGGACCGCGAGGACCCCTTCGACCGCCTCGGCCGCCCGGGTGTCGACCGAGAGGATCCGGCCTCGGGCGATGGCCGACTGCACCGGGAAGACGTAGGCGGGATGCTCGACCCGCTGCTCGAAGGCATAGGGCGCCGTTCCCTCGACCTTCACCACGCCATCGAGCCGCGCGAGCGGCCTGCCCATCGCATGGGGCTCGAGGACCTTCATGCCGGCGCGCCTTCGGCCAGGCCCCGCAGCACCAGGGCCAGGGTGTTGCGGGCCAGCGGGATCTTGAACCCGTTGTGCCGTAGCGCACGCGCCTCGGCCAGCTCGGCGGCGGCGGCGCGGCGATAGCTCTCTTGCGTCGCCGGAGCACCTCTGAGCGCGGCCTCCGCGTGCGCGGCCCGCCAGGGCTTGTGAGCGAGGCCGCCGAAGGCAATCCGGACCTCCTGCACATAGTCCTCGCGCACCTCCAGCGCCACCGCCACGGAGACCAGTGCAAATGCGTAGGACGCCCGGTCGCGGACCTTGTAGTAGGCGGAATGCGCCGCCAGGGGTAGCGGGGGGATTTCCACCGCGGTGATCAGATCGCCGTGATCGAGTACGGTGTCACGCTCAGGCGATTCTCCCGGCAGGCGGTAGAAATCCATCAGCCGGATCCGCCGCTCGCCCTCCGGTCCGAGCACCACCACCGAGGCGTCGAGCGCGGCCAGCGCGACGGCCATGTCGGAAGGGTGAGTGGCCACGCAGTGCTCGGAGGCACCGAGGATCGCGTGCTCGCGGTTGAAGCCCTCGATCGCCGGGCAGCCCCCGCCCGGTGCGCGTTTGTTGCAGGGGAGCGTCATGTCCTGGAAATACGGGCAACGCGTGCGCTGGAGGAGGTTTCCCGCGGTCGTCGCCAGGTTGCGCAGCGGGCCGGAGGCGCCGGCGAGCAGCGCCTGCGACAGCATGGGGTAGCGCTCGCGAATCCGCCTGTCCGCCGCGAGATCGGCGTTGCGCACCGCCGCACCGATGCGCAGGGTGCCATCCGGCAGGGACTCGATGCGCTCGAAGGGCAGCCGTGTGACATCCACCAACAGCTGCGGACGGGTGAGCCCCAGGCGCATGTGGTCGAGCAGATTGGTGCCGGCGCCCAGGAAGGCGGCATCCGGGTTCGCGGCCACGCGGGCCACCGCCGAGGCGGCGTCCGTGGCGCGCTCATATGCAAAAGGGTTCACGACGCGCCTTCCTCCTTGCCGGCGGCCTCACGGATTGCCGCGACGATGTTCACGTACGCGCCGCACCGGCAGAGGTTGCCGCTCATCCGCTCTCGGATCTCCTCCTCGCTCAACGGCAGGCTTGCCGAGCGCCCTCGGGTCACCAGGCTGGGATGACCCGCCCTCGCCTCCTCCAGCATGCCCACGGCCGAGCAGATCTGCCCCGGCGTGCAGTAGCCGCACTGCAGGGCATCGTGATCGAGAAAGGCCTGTTGCATCGGATGCAGCACCCCGCCCTGCGCCAACCCTTTCGCCGTCGTGATGGTCGCGCCGTCGTAAGCGACCGCGAGGGAAAGGCACGTGAGCGCCCGGCGTCCGTCCAGCAACACGGTACAGGCGCCGCACTGGCCATGATCGCAGCCCTTCTTCGGCGACGTCACGCCCAGTCGCTCGCGCAACGCATCGAGGAGAGTCGTGCGCGTGTCGACCGTCAGCGAGCGAGTCTCGCCGTCGACGTGCAAGGTGATTCGGGCATCCACCGAAGTCTCCTCCCGCAAGTTGTGCCGCAGCGCAGGTGCGCGTTCCGGCAGCCGCGCTGTTCGTCCGCCAACCGGCCGGCCGGCGAAACCGCAGCCTTCACCGGCACCGCGCCGCGGGCGCCACCCCAGACTGCCCGACACGATTCACGATCGCAAGTCCCCTTGGATCCTGCAAATGCCCGATCAGGAATCGGCCCGGCACCGTCCTCTCGTCGCAGCCTATCGCCGGTTCCGCTTCTTTACGCCGGCATCACCTCGTGCAGCAATCCCGGCCGAGCGCCTTTGGCCGCACTCCCACGGTCGCTTGCCACAGGTCCGAACCCGACTCGGCGCCAAAGCGTGAGGTGCCCGCTCTGCCATAGACCAGCTCGAGCTCCTGAAGAAGCCGCGAGAGGGTAGGGAACGGCTGTCCAGGCAAACGAGCATGACAGTGCGGAGCTGCTATACTCCAGCCCGACGGGAAGTCGCCGGAGGGCTTGACGGTGCGCTCTTACCGAGCGGGCGATCGCTTGCGCGCGGCTGCGCCTGCCAAACGGCGCACGGGTAAGGCGCGACACGTCCCCTTCCTTATCGCCGTCATTCTCATAGCCCTACCCTCGCTACGCGCAAGCGCACCTGCGGCGGTTGACGCGCCCAGCGCCCCGGCCCGCCCCGCGCGAAACAGCGGCACCACCGCGAGCCTCAACACGGTGACCATCACGGCGGCCCAGGAAAGACGGCAGCTGAGGATCAGGTTGAGTCGCTTCGTCTTTTCCGTCGAAGCCAATTACATGAACGAGTCGCTGCCGCGCTGGGACGAGCCGGTCTGCCCGTTGGTCGCGGGACTGCCGCGCGATCAAGGCGAGTACATTCTGGCGCGCATCACCCAGGTCGCGGCAGCGGCGCACGCGCCGCTTGCCGGCCGGCACTGCAAGGCGAATCTGTTCGTGATAGCCACTTCGACTCCCGACCTTTTTCTCAGGAAGTGGTGGGATCGCGATCGCGAGATGTACAACGACTGCAACGGCTTGGGTGAAGTCGGGGAGTTTCTGCACTCCAAACAGCCCATTCGCTCCTGGTACAACATCGTTCCGGCGGGCCCGAACGGCGGCCGGGCGGTTCCGGTCGTCGCGGATGCGCCGGGACTCGGGCTGAACATGAACCTCGGGACCAGAGCCGGCTGCGTCAGCGGCGGTTTCGCGGGCACGCTGATCGCCCTGGCTCCACAGGGGCTCGCCCAGGCGTTCGTGGTCGTCGATATGCGTCAGATCAGGCACCTCACCATTGGTCAACTTGCAGACTATGTGTCCATGGTGGGGCTCACCCAGATCCGGCCGGACATCCATCCCACGGGACCGAGCATCCTGACATTGTTCGAGAAGCAAAAGCATCCTCCGCAACGGCTGAGTGCCTGGGATCGCGCCCTGCTCTACGCTCTGTACCATACGCCGCAGTCGAACCCCCTGGAGGTCTCGTTGATGGAAACCAGCATGGTGTCGCGGATCTTGCGGTCGCGGTAGGCGCCCGCGCGCCGGCCGAGGCGGAATCATTTTCCCCACCGCGTTGCGCGCCCGCCTGCGAGGACCTCGCGCAGCTCATGTGAGTTCGATGACCGACGCCCGGCACCTACGTCCGGTCTATGCGCGCAGCGAAGCACCCGAACTTCGCATAGTGTGCGTGGATGTAGGCGGTCTCGGGATTCGACAGCAACCGCTCGATGAGGCTCTCGACTTCCGGGCCTTCCACGATGTCCGCGTCGCGCAGCATGTCGGTCTCATCGAATGCGCGCAGTGACAACACCCTCGAGCGGAACTGCTCCGGTACTTCGTTGACGCGATCGTACCGCGACTGCGCGCCTTCGCGAACGTAGATCGCGTACGAGGAGCGGAACGGCGTCTCGACCGGCAGATGCGTGTAGTTCACGAGCAGAACCGCCTCGCCCGGATCGGGGTCGCGAAGCTCGATCCGATCCGGATAGCCCGGCTTGCGGTCGACGATCTGACGCAGGGCGCCGTGGCGAGCGAGTTCCGCGTCGGAAAGGCCGAACAGCGGCTGGAAGAGCTGCGGGGAAAGACCGGTGATGTGAAAGTCCATCGATGCCTCCTCGGGCTGACTTTTGAGCGCAGCCTAGGGCCGGGGTCCCGGCCGTACTCGCCGCATTCGGACGCGATATCGCGCCTGCGGATGCTCAGGCTCACCGCACCTACGGCGTTAGACGGACGGACCGCGACATGAGCCGGAAGGGGAAGTAGAGGGTTTGTACCCTTTTGCTAGAGCGGCTCGCGGCCTCACTCGGCGCGGATGCCTCACAGCTCAATCGGAACTAACTCATGGGAACGGCACTCGACACGTATGATCAGGCAATCGCGGCCGACTCGCCGCAGTATTCTCGGCTGTTCGGACTGAGCTGGCTGCACTTTCTCAATGACGGCTCGGCGAACTACCTTCCCGGCGTCCTGCCGGCCGTGCTTCTGGCCCTACATGAGAAAACGGCCCTGGCCGGATCAGTGATGGCCGCCCTGCTCGTCGGCCAGACGCTGCAGGTCCCAAGCGGCTGGTGGGCCGATCGCGTGGGCGGGCGGGCGCTCGCCCGCGCAATATCGGCGCCAGTCGCGGCCCGCCCCGACCCTCCCGGAGTCCCGCGCCGGCGAACCCGCAGCCCGCGTCCACGCGGACGCCGCCACAGGCCGGCGCGGTCCGCCCGCCGTTTGATTCGCGACACTCAATTCGCAATCAGCCCGGCGGTGATGTTGATCGCGAATCCCAGGATGGCGACGTTGAACGCGAACGAGATGATCTCGTGGACGATCAGCACGCGGCGAATGGAGGTCTGCGTCGTGGACACGTCCGCGGTCTGGCTCGCCGCGGCGATCGTGATGGAGAAATAGGCGAAGTCCCAGAACGTCGGCATCTCGGTCTTCGGGAACACGAGCGGTCGAGCCTGGGGCGAGGCGCTGTAGTACAGGTCCGCGTAGTGCATGGTGAACATGGTCGGCACCAGCAGCCACGAATCGATCAGCGTCACGGCCGCGAGCGCGACGCGCCACACCCGCTCTCCCGCGGCGGCGTGCGCCAGTGTCGCAAGGGGCACGACGATGGCGAGCACACTGAGCAGCGCGGCGGCGATCACCATCACCAGGATGACCGGGCCGGAAGGATCCTCCTCCATGTACCGGGAGCGGATCTGCTCGGCGCTCAGGCGGCTCATCCAAAGATAGATCATCGCCAGGAAAAGCGTGACGCCGCAGTCCCAACTGACGAGGACGCGCACGGTGAGCGGCCACCTGTGCGGAAGGAAAAAGAAACTCCCGACTCCGACGGCCAGCGCAATCCAGAACCGCAAATGTTGCCGAAAGAGTCTGATCGGAATACCCCGTCTCTCGCCGCATCCCCGAAGTGGATCTTCGATCCCGGCGCTCACGCCGCCGCGGACAGCTCGAGCGCCTGCTCGGCCCGCTCGAGGAAAGCCCGCAGCGCGCTCGTCGCGAAAGCGTCGCGCCGACGCACGAACACCGTGTCCACGATGGCCTCCCCTGCCGGCGGCGTGAGCACGGCCAGACTCGTCCCCGCACCGGCTTTTTCCACCAGAGCGCGCGGCAGCATCGTGATGCCGAGTCCTGCACCCGCGCAGGCGAAGATCGCCTCGAGCGTGCCGAACTCCAGCAGCCTCGGCGCCGGCACGCCCAGGCGCGCCAGCAGCGCCTCGAGGCGCTGGCGGTACGAGCAGCCCGCGCGCAGCACCACGATCCTCACGTCCCCGCCGCCGACGATCGCCTCGATGGAATCCACCGTGCTCGCGCCCACCAGCGCCAGCTCCTCCCGGAACATCGGGCGCGAGTCGAGCTCCGGGTCCGCCACCGGGCCGCAGACGAAGGCGCCATCGACGCCTCCCTCGCGCACCGCGTCGATCAACTCGCAGGTCGTGCCGGCGCGCAGTGTCAGATCGACCTCGGGCCAGGCGCTGACGTAAGCGGCCAGCAGCGGCGCCAGACGCAGCGCCGCGGTGGTCTCGAGCGAGCCGATCACCAGCCTGCCGCGAGGCACGCCGTCATCGAGCACGGCTCGCGCGGCATCTCGCAACAATCGCGGAATGCGTCGAGCGTACGGCAACAGCCGCCGGCCCTCCTGCGTCAGCGAGACACCGCTCGCGCGGCGCTCGAACAGGCGGCAGCCGAGGCTCTCCTCCAGGGCTCGAACACGCGCCGTGACGTTCGACTGTACGGTGTTGAGCTCCTTCGCCGCGCGGCTCATGACGCCGCAGCGCGCCACGGCCTCGAAAACTCGTAAGTCCGCTGCGTCCACGTCGATCATCTCAAAGTGTGATGGCCGCGATCATAAACCATCAATGGCGCGAATGGGCCGCACGCCCTCATCATGCTCGTGTCCCATCGCACCGAGCCGGAGCCAAGACGTGACCCCTACCTCCGATTGCAACGCACCGTCGGCGAGCCCGGCCCGAACCGCACTCGAGCGCGCCCGGGCATTCTGCGAGCGCTACGGCCTCACCCTGCCCATCCTGCAGGCGCCGATGGCAGGGGCGAGCCCCGTCTCGCTCGCCGCTGCCGTGGCCGATGCCGGGGGCATGGGAGGGTTGGGAGCGGTTCTGATGAACCCCGCCGCCATTGCCGCCTGGGCCGGCCGGGTTTCGCGCGCAGAGCCCGGGCGTCTTTCAGATCAATCTATGGGATCCCGGTCCGCCGCCCCGGCGGGACACGGGCGCGGAGGCCCGGGTGCGGGTGTTTCTCGGTCAATGGGGACCGCCGGTACCGGCGCAGGCCGGCGATGCCACGCCGCCCGATTTCTCGGGCCAGTGCGCCGCGCTGCTCGAAGCCCGGCCTGCGGTGGCGTCCTCGATCATGGGCCTGTTTCCGGCGAAGCTGCTCCCGGAGCTCAAAGCGCGGGGCATCGCCTGGTTTGCCTGCGTCACGACGCTGGCGGAGGCGCTGGCCGCCGAAGCGGCCGGTGCGGATGCGCTCGTCGCGCAGGGGTTCGAGGCGGGCGGCCACCGCGGCAGTTTCGATCCCGATGCGGCCGAGCGGGCAGCCGTGGGTCTGTTTGCTTTGCTGCCGAGGCTCGCGGACCGCGTGTCGATCCCGATCGTGGCGACGGGCGCCATCGCCGATGGCCGCGGCGCTGCCGCGGCGCTGCTGCTGGGCGCGAGCGCCGTGCAGATCGGAACAGGCTTCCTGCGCTGTCCGGAGGCGCAGACGAATTCCGCGTGGGCCGATGCGCTCGCAGAGCTCGAGCCGGAAGGGACGATGCTCACGCGCGCGTTCTCCGGCAGAGCGGGTCGAGCGCTCTCCACCGCCTACGTCCGGGCCGCCGCCGAGCCGAGCGCGCCTGCGCCCGCTCCCTACCCCGTACAGCGCGGCCTCACCGCCTCTCTGCGCTCCTCGGCAGCCGCTTCGGGCGATATCCAACGAATGCAAGCCTGGGCGGGCCAGACCGCAGCGTTGGCGCGCGCGCAGCCGGCCGCCGCGGCTGCGCGCCGGATCTGGGCGGACGCGCAAGCGTTGCTCGGACTGGCTTGAGCGTCCCGGCGACCCCATCGTGCGGGCGGACTCGCAGGAGGCGGCCGCGAGACTCTTCCTAGATCATCGATCATCCGCACTTTTCCATATTCCCGGGAGACGGCGTCGAGGTGATGGAGATACTGCCGATTCCCTCCCCGCAGCCTTAGCCCCCCTCAGGGGCACATCGCACCGTGACCGCGCGCGCCGGCCTGAGGTCGGATGCGCCACAGAGCATCATTTGCCGTTTCGATATGGTACCGCTATCATTCTCAGTCAAGGTCCTGCTCCAGGGCAGGAAGCGCCGGGCCGCGACTATTCACCTCTGGAGCTGCGCCATGCACCGCCGAATGCGACTCGCCCTGGTGATGACTCTGCTCGCCGCGCCGATCCTGTGTCGGGCCGGCGCCGGCCTCAGCCTCAAGGTCACGCACAGCGGCTACCTCGATGCGCCCGGCGTGAGCATCATGCTGTACGAAGACGATTACAGCCCCATCTTTTTCGACCAGAAGGATGCGGCGCTGCAGATCATCCTGCACGGGCATCGCATCGCCACCAACGGCAGCGTCCGGCTGATGCCCACGCCGCAGCAGTGGGACGCGATTCCGCACCTGATCACCCGGCGGGCCGATGCCTCGCGCGGGCGCCTGAGCGCGCAGCTGTCCTACCCCGCCTACCACCTGCACTATCAAATCGTGGTTTCCGCAGAGCCCGGCGGCGTGCGCGTCGCCGTCAATCTCGCCAGGCCCCTGCCGAAGGCGCTCGTCGGCCGGGCCGGATTCAACCTGGAGTTTCTGCCCTCCCTCTACATGGACAAGGCCTACGAAGTCGATGGCAGGCGCTTCGGGGTGCTGCCGCGCTATCCGGAGGACCGGATGATTTCCGCTCCGGGCAAACTCGGCTATCCGGGCGAGCCGTGGTATGTCCGGCAGTGGCACAAAGCCCTGGGCTACACCGAGCCGCTGCCGTTCGCGCAGGGCAGGCGCATCACCCTGGCGGTCGAAGATCCCCTCGATCGCGTCAGTGTCAGCTCACGGACCGGACCGCTGATGCTCTATGACGGACGCGACGTGGCCCAGAACGGCTGGTACGTGCTGCGCACGCTGATCCCGCCCGGCAAGACCCGTGACGCGGTGGTCTGGCACATCCGCCCGAGCTACATCCCGGGCTGGGTCCGCCCGCCCATGATCGCGCACAGCCAGGTCGGGTACGGCTCGGACTTTCGCAAGGTCGCGGTCATCGAGCTCGATCGGCGCTTCAAAGGCCCGAAGAGCGCGACGCTGCTGCGGCTGACCGTTGACGGCGTTTACCGGCCGGCCTTCACCGCTGCGGTCTCGACGCCCGTGCGCTGGCTGCGCTACCAGTACGTGAAATTCAATTTCTCCTCCGTCGGGAAGCCCGGACTGTACGCGATCGAATACGCCGGCCGGCGCTCGGGTGTGTTCCCCATCTCCAAAGACGTCTACGACGACACCTGGCAGACCACTCTCGACGGCTTTCTCGCCGAACAGATGGACCACGTCTCGGTGCGCGACGCCTACCACGTGTGGCACGGCGTCGCGCACATGGACGATGCGCTGCAGGCGCCGCCGAACCTCACCCATTTCGACGGCTACTCGATGGGCCCCGACACCGATTCCCCGTACAAGCCCGGCCAGCACATTCCCGGATTGAACGTCGGCGGATGGTTCGATGCCGGCGACTTCGACAACGACGCCTTCGGCCAGTACGGCACCATCCTCAATCTGGCCATCGCGTACAACACGTTTCACCTCAAGTGGGACGAGCTTACGGTGAACGAACGGACCCGCTCGGTCGTCATGCACCGGCCGGATGGGGTCCCGGACATCGTCGAGCAGGTCGAGCACGGCGTGCTGCAGACGCTCGCGCAGATTCACGCCGTCGGCCATCCGTTCATGGGCATCCAGTCGCCGTACCTGCTCGGATACACCTTCGTTGGCGACGCCGCCTCCCAGACCGACGGGCGGATTTACGATCCTGAGCTCGGTCCCGGGCAGCACGAGGGCGACTACTCCGGCAAGCCCGATGACCGCTGGGCCTGGACGATGACCTCCCCGAAGATGGAATTCGGCGCCGCGGCCGCCCTGGCGGCCGCCTCACGCACCTTGAAAGGATGGAACGAGGCGCTCGCAAAACGCTGCCTCGATGCCGCGATCCTGCTCTGGAAAAAAGCCTCGGCTCACCCCGGACACGAGCGCTACCGGCCGGACCGCGAAGGCTCCGGCGGCTTCCGCGAGCGGGCGCTCAACCCGCCGCGCTGGACGGCGGCGGTCGAGCTGACTCTCGCCACCCGTGGCGCGGCGCCCTTCAGGGGCCAGCTCGAGGCGCTGCTTCCGGCCATGCTGCGCCGCCCGGGCTCCGCCGGCTGGGAGGCGGTGCGGGCGCGCGCCTACCTTACGGCTCGTGACAGGGCGCGCCTGAAGGCGGCGGTCAGAGCATACCTTCCCAGACTGAAGCGCGCGCTCGCCGCCACTCCGTTTCGCGTGCCGCCCTCGCTCGGAGCCTGGGGCGATTCGGCCCAGGTGGCCGAATTCGGCGTCGAGATGTACTTTCTCCACGAGGCCTATCCGGCCCTCGTCGGCACACGGTACACGCTTCGGGCCGCCAACTACCTGCTCGGAACGCACCCGGTTTCCAGCGTCTCGTACATCTCGGCCATCGGTGCGGCCTCGAAGCTCCAGGCCTACGGCAACAACCGCGCCGACAATACGTTCATTCCGGGCGGCATGATTCCGGGCTACGTCATCATCAAGCCGGATTTCCCGGAATGCATCACGAACTTCGGCTTCCTGTGGTACGAGGACGAATATACCGTCGATGCGGCGGCCACCTGGATCCTGGAAGCCAACGCGGCGAGCGCCCTCGTCGAGCAGGCCGCGCACCACCGGCTTCCAGACTGACCGCCCGCGCGGGAATCGCAGCCCTGACGGCGCATCCCTCGCCGAAGACGGGCAGGTGATTTCGGTCACTTTCCTCGACCGGGCCGCATCCTTTCTCAATCGCGGCAAATCTCATAATTGCTGAAATCCGTCATTACTTTTAACTTTCCGCCATCCCGATATCTGTTGTCGGTGCACCACAAACGCACAAATAATCTAAGAATGACAAGGACTTAACTCGGATACCTCACCGTGTATCTGCGCAACGGTCAAGAATCTGTAATTTCTTTGCCACGTTGACGTCATACACCGTCACTACTTTGCTGGCCTTTCGTACGGTCCCTACCGAGTAAAGAAAGGCAAGCAATGACCCAACATGTGCGATGTGCGGTGCGGTTGATCCTGGGAACGGTGTTGTTGAGCGGCGCTCTGCCGGCTTACGCCACACAAAACGCGGCCCAGGGCGGCGCCGTCCATGCTGCGGCGCCCGCCGCCGCCAGCGCCGCGCGAACCAAAGCGGCCGCAATGGATCCCCCCAGCCCCAAGAGCGCGCTTCAATTGATCAAGATCGAGGGCTACCGTGACTTCACCAGCCAGGTGTTGACCGCCAAGCAGCTGCGCGACTCCTCGCAGCCGGCCGAGTCCGTGACGCGCTCCCTGATTGACCTGTTCGGACCGGACGCCGGCGGCACCCAGGCGCTCACCGCCCTGCCGAACGTGTACGTGTCCGGCACCGACAACTTCAGCGCCACCGGCCGCCAGCAGATCTCGATCCGCGGCATCAAGGTCGGCTACAACAGCATTCCCGGCGACCTCGAGACGAACGCCATCACCACCGAGTTCGACGGCGTGCCGCTGAACAGCCTCAGCCAGGGCACCGGCTGGCACTCGGTCGAGATCCCGCTCGGCGTACTGATGTCCGGAGAGAACGTCATCGTCGGCCCCGGCAACCCCAGCGAGCGCTGGTACAACAGCCTGGGCGGCACCATCGACTTCATTCCCGTGCAGCCCTCGCCGATCGCGGGCGGCAAAGTGATGCTCGCCGGCGGCAGCTCCGAGACCATCGACACCTCGGCGGTATACAACACCGGCGCGATCAACGGCTGGTCGACCGTATTCGGTGTCGCTTCCGGACGCAGCAAGGCCATCCGCGACACGCCTGACAGCCTGCCCGCCGACACCGAGGAGGTCTACATCAAGACGCGCAAGCAGCTCGATGAAGGTGACGTGAGCTTCGGGGCGTACTATCAGCGCAACCACGAGTGGCGCCCGAACATGATTCCGCTCACGCCGGTGCCATACGTCGACACCCAGGGCCTCGGCATCGGCGCGCCCTACAGCCAGCAGACTTCCGGGTTCTACGCCACGCTGCCGCGCTCGGTGTGGCACAAGACCATCCTCATCAACAATTGGCTGCTGTGGTCGCATCTGCACCTGAAGCTTTCACCAACCCTGAATATGTCCAACATGATGTGGGTGCGCATCGGCAAGGTGCGTCATTACCGTGCCAACAATTACCTGCTGCCCAGCAATCCGCTGTACACCGCGGCGGGTGGGAGCCCTACCAACTTCGAGCATTACATCGAGCGCTCCAAGAACTTTGGCGACCGACTGGCGTTCCATGAGCGCTTCAGCCCCATGGATACGCTGAGCTTCGGCGGCTACCTGATCATGGCGCGCGCCCGGAGCGACTATCAGGGCTACTCCACCTGGGATGGCAGCTCGCTCGCCCAGCCCGAGCAGACCTATTTCAACACGACGACGAACATCTATTGGGCGGGATTCGTGCAGGACGATTTCTTCCCGATACCGCGATTGAAGATCGTGCCGGGCTTCCGGGTCGTCGACTTCATCACGGACTTCTCGAACATGAGCCCGTCTCAGGTCTGTGCGGAGTACCACATCACCGACGGCAGCTGTGCCTATGGCACGCCCGGCGCGAACATCGGGACAAGCGGCACGATCAGCGTCAACGGAAAGACGTTCGCGTTCTCGGGCTACGACACCGCCCCGGACCAGTCGACCGACTTCCTGCGCTACGAGCCCTCGATCGGCGTGAACTACGAGCTCATCCCGGATCTGAACCTGTTCGGCAACTACTCGATCACCCGGCACAATCCCAACTCGGGAAATCTGGACTCCTATCCGCTCAATCTGGCTTCGCTGAAGCCCGCCCGCTCCGAGGAGTATGATGTCGGCCTGCGGTACGCCGCGCTCAGGCTGGGGCCGATGCGCAACGTGTACGCGTCGGTGGACTTCTTCCACATGCTGCTCAGCGACGAGACCATCACCTACTCGACCGCGCTGAACCCGAATGTGACGTATTTCGGCTACGGCTCGGCGACCCTCAAGGGCGTGGATCTGTCCCTGCGGGCCGATCTCAGCCGGCACTGGAGCGGGTTCGCCAATGTCGGCTACCTGAAGAGCCGCTGGAACGAGTTCAACGCTCCCCAAACCCCCTCCGGCCCGCAGCCCACCGGCTACGGCCTGCCGGTGCCGAATTCGCCCAAGGAGACGGTCAACGCCGGGGCGACCTACCGCTTCCGCCTGCCGATCGGCCGGATCCGAGCGACGCTCTGGGATCAGTACGTCGGCGCGCGGTATCTGTTCAACAACCTTACGGGCATGCCGACGAGGTTGACGAATCCCTCGTACAACCTGGTGAACCTGTCCCTCGTGGACCATACGCACTGGCTCGATTCGCTGATCCCGGGGGCGAAGGGCACCACCTTCGCGGTGCAGGTGCTCAATCTCACCAACAAGGAGTACAACTCCACGGAATACGTCACTTCCGGCGGATACCTGGAGAACGGCAGCCTCCCGAGCATGCCGGCCAACGGCTACATCATCGCCAACCCGGGCGCCCCGCGCTTGGTGTACGGCTCGGTGACGCTGGACTTCTAACTGCCGCCATCGTCGCTACGGCAACGCCGCCGCGGATGGCTGCGGGCCGGCGTGGAATGGGGCGCGCAGGGACGCGCGCCACCTCATGGTCTCGCGCCCGGGGCCCGTGACGGGGTCGGCTCCGAGGCGCTGCGCATGAGGCGCGCGGGAGCGGTGCGGTCGTGTCTGGAAGCTTTTGCCACGCGGTGCCGATGCGATATGCTGCCTGCTTCGCCCGGGCGCTCTCGACGGTCCCGCAGGCCGTGCCCGATGCGAGAGAAACACGGAACGCCGAGGAGTGCAGATGACCCGCCCCATGCGCGATCGCAGAGCTTTTCTGAAATCCCTTGCATTCACCGGAGGCGCGGTGCTCGCCGGGCGGGGCTTGCTGCCGCGGCCGGCCCGCGCCGCCGACCTGCGGGCCCTTCGCGAGCGCATCGATCACATCGTGGTGATCTTCCAGGAAAACCGCAGCTTCGATCATTACTTCGGGGCGTACCGCCATCCACGGGGGGCTTTCGTCGACAACCTCCTCGACCGCGACGGCAGGGTCGACTCGCGCTTCGACGGTCTGCAGAAAAATCCGGCCGGGATCACGTATTCGGATCTGCCGATGCCCGCCCACCTTCCCGCCTTCCAGGACAAGCTCTTCGAGAACCGCCCCTTTCATCTGGCGCCCTACATTCCCCCGGGCGAGAACGTCCCCTGGGACCCGGAGCACGAGTTCTTCCGGATGTTCGCACAGGTGGATCGGGGCGCGATGGACCGCTTCGTGGCCCTGGCGATGCCTCGACACCATGGCCACTTCGCCGGCGCGATCGAGCACGATCGCACCGCCATGCTGATGGCCGAGTCGAAGCCCTCGGGCGCGGTTCTCGGCCACTATACGCGCGAGGACATCCCGAACTACCACCGCCTCGCCGACGAGTACGTGCTCTTCGATCGGTTCTTCCAGGCGATGTCCGGCGGCTCGACCGGCAATGCGCTGTACCTGGTCGCCGCGCGCTCGGCGGTCTGGCCGCAGGCGCCGCAGCACTTGCGCGGCAGCTTCGATCCGCCGCTGTTCGGCAAGCACTATGATGCGCATGGGACGCTCATCAACGACCTCTCGCCCTTGAACGGCCCGACCGGGGCATCGATCGAGGACTTGAAGCGCAGCCCGCCGCCCGATGAGCAGAAGTATCCCAACATCGGCGACCGTTTAAGCGCCGCTGGGCTCTCGTGGGCCTGGTACAACGAGGGCTGGAACGCCGTGAAGCCGTGGGCGATGAAGCGCGCCTTCGACCATGGCACCGGCTCGGCGGTCGTCGATACCGGAAGGCTGTACGTCCCGCACCACAACCCGTTTCAGTACTACCCCAGCTGGTTCCACAACGTTCGCGCCGGGCACATCCGCGACAGCGAGGATTTTCTGGCGGATGCCCGCACGGGCCACCTTCCGAACGTGTCGTTCATCAAGGCCACCGGCGCCCACGACGAGCATCCGGCCGACTCGACGCCCCGCTGGGGCGAGGACTGGGTGATGACGCTGCTTAAGGCCGTGGGGGAAAGCCCTGTCTGGGACAAGACGGCCGTCGTCATCACCTACGACGAAGGCGGAGGCTTCTGGGATCACATCGCCCCGCCCCGGCCGGATGCCTATGGCTGCGGCACTCGGATTCCCGCGCTTCTCGTGAGCGGCTGGGCCCGGCGCGGCTATGTCGATCATCGCATCGCCGACACCACGTCCGTCCTGGCACTCATCGAGGCGCGATTCGGGCTCGAGGCCCTGACCCGGCGCGATGCCCAAGCCTACAACATGCTCGATGGCCTGGACTTCAGCGGCAAGGCGCGCGAGGCCGCCTTCGGGTGAGCATGCACCGCGCGCACGGGCGCGGGCGCGGGCCGGGCGCAATCAGACCGCGGGCCGGCCGTACGGGCGAGAGCGGCTGAGACGAGCGCCCCCGCTCAGGCGGCGAGCATCCACAGTCCGAAATCGGCGCTGCCGAGCAGCGCGCGAAAGCCCTCCGGCATCCCCTCGTGCAGCATGGACTTGAGCAGGCCGTGCACCCCGAGCGAGCCGAGCTCTTGCCACATCCGCTCCGGCACAGGCTCGGCGGCCGCCTGCATGATCAGCGCCAGCAGATAGAGCACGATCAGGTGGTTGTAGGCCGTCGTCAGGTCGAACGGATAGGAGTACACCTTGCAATAGAGCGTGTTGCGCAGGATCTGCGCCAGGGCGGAAGCCTCGCGCACTTCGAGCGCGGACAGCCCGGGCGGAATCTCGCGCGGCAGAGCGCGCAACGCCGCACGGTCCCACCCGATGATGCGCGCCAGCATCCCGTGGATGGCCGATCGCAGCTCCGCGGTAATGGCCGCCGGGGACTGCGCCATCCACACACTCGGCTCGATCGGCTCCTCGTTCCTGAGCGCGCCGAGCAATCGCACGCCGACATACACCCGCCGCCGCATCGGCAGCTCGCCCGCTGCCAGACAGTCGCACAATCCGCGTTCGATCTCGCGGAAGCGCTCCCAGGGGATCTCGATGCCGGGGGCCAGACGATAAACGTCGGTCGAGCGAGGGGCGGCGTGCGCCAGACGCTCCAGCAGGTCTTCAGAGCGGTCCCGGGGGCTGATCCCCACCCCCAGCCTCGCGCTGGCGCAGACCGGGCTTAAGCCGACGGCGATGCCGTCCGGGGTACGCGCGAAGGAGAACGGAAAGACGCAACATGGGCCGAACGGCTGCCGGCCGAGCGTCCGATGAATCAGACATTGCCCGCGGGCGTCGAGAAACCGGCAGGTCTCATCCAGCCGCTTCAGCTGCACTCTGCCGTCGGCTCGCAGCGGCAGCCGCGTTCCGGCGAGTCGCGGCTCCAGAGTCCGCCACGGCATCGCATCGATGAGCAGCTGCGCCTCGGCCGGCAACGTGATCTCGAAGTCGTGTTTGCAGCAGGCGGTGCTCATCCGGCAGCCGAACCGCGCATCCGGCAGCGCGCTGAACTCGACCGCGGACGGATGGCGCCGGAAATACCCGGCATCGAGCAGGGCCCGGGGCGCGGCCGGCTCGCTCGCGCGCATCCAGGCATAGTCGGCGAGCGAGTGCAGCAGGCCGTCGCGAAACGACCAGCATTCGCGCCGCCCCGCCGGAGTGCACCAGACGATGCGCTGCGCATCGGCCGCCGTGCGCACACCGAGCGCGACCACCAAGGGGCGCCGCTCGCGCGTCTCGCTCACCTCGAACCAAGCGAGCGCCTCGGACGCGTCCGGCTCGGCGGTCACGTGCAGGAGTCTCGGCTGCGAGAATCGGGGCAGCCGCTCCCCGCCCTGCAGACTGATCTCGAGGTGCCGGTGGGCGAATTCCTCCGGCTCGATGTCCGCCGCCGCTCCAACGCCCTGCGCGTGGCGCACCGGCGCATCGGCGGCATGCAGCCGGTGCAGTCTCGCGCCGCCTTCGGGGTCACAGAGCGACTCGAGGAACGCCGAAAATAACGCGGTCAGCTCCGGCGCCGGCGTGTCGGAGCCGCCGGCCGGCGCTTCGCTCTCGGAAACCTCGCTCACCCGTCCCCCGCAATCGTCGCGGCGGGACAGCGCGTCCGGTCTCGGCTGCGGCTGCCCGAGCACCGGCTCGACAGAGCCCGCTCAGGCTGCAAAGAGCTGCCCCGCAATGTCTTTGAACGACTTGAACTCCAGCGCATTGCCGGTCGGGTCGAGCAGGAACAGAGTGGCCTGTTCGCCGGGCTCACCCTTGAAGCGCACGTAGGGCTCGATCACGAAACGCACGCCCTGGCGCCTGAGTCTCTCGGCGAGCCTCTCCCACTCGTCCATCTCCAGGACCACGCCGCAGTGGGGCACGGGCACCCCGTGTCCGTCGACGGGACTGTACTGTGAGGCGATCCTGCCGTCTCTGCCGAGGTCCGGATTCAGGTGGCAGACGAATTGATGCCCGTACAGGTTGAAGTCGACCCAAGTGGCGGCACTGCGACCCTCGGTGCACCCGATGACATCCCGATAGAAAGCCCGCGCCTCCTCGATGTCTCTGACCTGCACCGCGACGTGAAATGGCGTCATTTTCGCTCCGCACTCCTGAAGTCCCCTCGAGCTCGAGGGCAAAGACCCTGCTCGGCAAGCGCCGGCCCGCGATGAGGCCAAGCGCCGCCCCCATCGGCCGGCCTGGCCTCGCGAGCACTATAGCCCAGCGGGGATTGTGAACGGCAAGCCGCTGATCCGCCTGTGAATTTCGACTCGCCCGCCTAGATCACCGCAGACAGCCCCGCAGGGCGCGGTTCGAGCCCGCCGGTTAAGGAGATTCGCCTATCGTCTGCGCACAATCCCTGATGCGCCCCGCGGTGAAAATTCAGCATCGTGGCTTTCAAGTGGTGCCCGAACGCGATCACCGCAGCGCCAGTGTCGTCAAGCGGTGGCCGTGGGCATGCCTCGCGGAGAGCCGAGCCGACAATGAACGCCACGGCCGCGGTGGAGCCTGTCATACGGGTCCGGGGTGTGAGCAAGGTCTACCGCCTCGGCGAGGTCGATGTGTGCGCGCTGCATGAGGTCGACCTCGACCTGTACGCTGCGGAGTTCGTGGTCATTCTCGGAGCCTCAGGCAGCGGCAAGTCAACGTCATACTCGATTTCGTCGACCCGCCGGGGCGACTGGGAGACGGCTATCGCGTGATCGCGCGCATCATCATCTGGGACTCGCCGCACGTGCTGCAGGCGCCGCTTTCGGCGATCTTCCGCTGCAACCGGCAACAGTGGTGCGCCTACGTCATCCATCAGGGCCGCGCGCGGCTGCGGCACATCCGCATTGGTCACCGCAACGACGAAGCGATCGAGATCCTCAGTGGGCTGAGCGACGGCGAGCGGGTCATTGCACACCCGCCGAACGAGATCTCCGACGGCACACGCGTGCCGCTCGCCTCGCCGTGAGGCCGGCGGCGCGGCTCAAACGGACAGGCCGGTTGAGCGCCGGCGTCGGCGGGGCGTGCTCGCGAGCGTCTTCAATCCTGATCGTCTTCGTTCCCGGGCGTGGGGATCGGCTTCAACTTCGCGATCTGCGCCTGGTTCTCGAACCTCAGGGTGTAGAACCCGCCGTGGCTCGAGGTGACCCACAGATAAAGCTGGCCGTGCCGCCACACGAAGCGGCTGTGCGCCTTCGACCATGCGAAGTTGATCGGGGGACGGACGCGCTGGAACACGTTCAGCAGCGAGCCCGGGTCGATCTGCGTCGGCACCGGCGGGGCGGGACCGACGAAATAGGCGATTTCCCTCGGGCGGTATGGATCTTGAATGTCGAACACCCGCACACCCGCCTGGTGGCTGGAACAGGCGAGCAGCTTCGCATCGAGCGGGTTGTCGAACGTGCAGTCGTGCACGCTGTAACCGTAGCCGCCCATGGTGGCGGTGATGTCGTGCTCGGTCAGCGCGCAATTCCTCGGGTTGTCCGCGCCGAGCATCAGCTGCGCGGCGAGCTTCGGCTTCTTGAGATTGCTGATGTCGATCAGCCGCTCCATGCCGAACGGCGGCAGGTCCGCGTGGCACGCGGCGATCGCGCCCTTGGGGTAGCTGCAGCCCCCGGAGCCGCACTCATCGCCCACGCCCAGGTACGGCTTGCCGTCGATGAACGCCAGATCGGGCTCGATCGCGATGTCACCGTTCTTCCAGTACAGCGAGCTGATCTCCCGGATCACCGGATGCGCACGGCGCTCCTGGACCTGGCTGACGTCGTAGATGACCAGCCCGTTGCCGGAGCTGAAAACGCCGGGGCGGACCATGTGGCCCACCACACCGCAGAACAGCAGCGTGTCCGGCGGATGGCCATCGACCGCAAACTGATTGAGGGAGATCCGGTGGCAGATCTGGTGCGCGCCGGCGCCGCCGGGCTGGTGGCCGGGAAAGTCCCAATCCAGGATCTCCTTCGGGTGGCTCGGGTTCGAGACATCGATGGCAATGAGGCGGCGTGTCGTCCACGCGGTGATCCAATACGTTCTGCCGTCGTAGGCAAAATTGCCCGCGTGCGCCTGCAGATCCGGATCCGGCAGCTGGCCGCTGAACAGCAAGCGCGGGTGCGCACAATCGGACAGGCTGTACAGGGCCAACGCCGGCTGCGGTCCGGCGCCCTCCCAACTCTCGGCCGCGGCGAGCAGCGCGCGCTGGGAATTGACCGCCGGGTCTTCCCAGGGATACAGCGAGGCGGGGTCGTCGAGATGGGTGACGTAGCGGGGATGGCGCTGGCTCGATACGTTCAGCACCTGGATACCGGGGTGAAGGAGCGGTGGAACGCCCTTCTGCCCGGCCTCGTAGCCCTCGGTCGTCATGTAGGCGCAATGGCCGTACCACAGCAACTGGTGACCGGCTCCCTGACCGGCGTACTCGCCGACGATCGCCAGGTTGCAGTTGTAGGGGCGGGTCGACGCCCCGCTCGAGCGCTCCGCTCGCGTCAGCTGGCCGTCGACGCCCGTCTCGGTCCGGTCGCCCGGCTGACAGTGAGGCTTGGGCAACGGCCCGAGAAAGGGAGTCTGGGCGACTGCGACCACGGGCTTGGCGGACAGCGCCGCCAGGCCCACGAGCAGCGCCAGTGCGAATCCTCGGGCCAATCGGCACACCTCGAGCATGACGAGCCTCCGCAGGAATTTCGAGTTCTTCTCCACACGAGGCCCGGGTGCCGAACCCCGGGGCATTATAGGGCAGCCGGCTCAGCCCGGAGGCGAAACTCGCCAGCGCAGGCGCACGCCTCGGCGCACGGGGCGCAAGGCCGCCGTGCCCGCGTACCGCCGGGGAGCGCGGGATCCGCTGGAGCCGGCGGCCCGCGCGAGTCGGGCAGGCCGTCGAGCCCGGAAGGAAACACCGCGGCGCTCTACGGTGGCGGGGAGGATCCCTCGAGCGGCGCTCGCCCGGCGCTCGTTCCCTCGGCAGCTTCCGTAGCGTGCACGCCCGCGGCAGAGGCCTCGGCGGGGACCTCGGACGCCGGGGCGCCGGGGCCGTGCACCTGCGGCGGCAGCCGCCGCGCCACCAGCGGCATACCAACCGAGAATATGACGATGGTGGTGACGATGCACGCGAAGACAATGGTGACCAGACCCCGGGTATGCGGCACACCGGCCGCCGCCGGAATGGTCGCCATGACCCCGGCGGCGAGGCCGCGCGGCAGCGCGACTGTCATCACCGCCCGCTCGCCGAGGTCGAAGCCGGCGCCGTAGGTCGCCGCGCGCACCGCGGGCACTCTGACCGGCAGCAGGATCAGACCCAACACCACCCCGACGACCACGAGCGGCCACGGCGGCCCGAGCAGCGCCCCGATCAGCACGAAGAAGAATGACTTGACGATGAAGGCCATCTGCGTGTGAAAGCCCCGCACGCTGGCGCCGAGATCGATGCCCGAGCCCAGCCCGAGCTTGCGGCTGAGCAGACGAGCGTTGCCCACGACGACGGCGAATGTGAGCACGCCCATCGCCGCACTCGCCCCCAGGGAGTCGATCAGAACGTAAAGCAGCAGCAGACTGGCGAGCGTGATCGGATAGGCGTGCTCCTGCTCGCGCAGCAAGTGCAGGATAAACAGCCAGAGCGTTCCGGCCGCCAGCCCGACGAGAAAGGCGATGCCGAAGGACTTGCCGAGGGCCATCGCCGCGGACAGACCGTTCGCGCTCTGCGGCCGCAGCAGCAGCGCGACCAGTGCGCTAGCGCTCACCACACACAGCGCGTCGGTGAAGGTTGACTCGAGACAGAGAACATCGGCGACCTTGCGGCGGGTCTTGGACGTGGCCATCGCCGGCAGGATGATGATCGAGCTCGATCCGCCGACGATCGAACCGAGCAGCGCGCCATCCAGCCAGGACCACCCGGGAGGCAGCGCACCGAGCGATTCGGCGAGCATGCTGAGCACGGCGACCACCACCGCCGAGAGGCAATACCCCACCACCGCGAGCAGCGCGGCGCGCGGCGCGGCCTTGGCGACGCTGCCGAGCTTCAAGCTCGTGCCGCCGTTGAACAGAATGACGATCAGCGCGAAGGCGGCGAAGTACGGCGCGACCTCAAGAAGTGACGTCTCGCGCAAGAGCCCCGAGACCGGACCCAGCACCCAGCCGCACACGATCAGCCAGAGGACATCCGGCACATGAGTGCGAGCGAATACCATTTCCCCGGCCGAGCCGATGAAGAAGATCCCGGCCACGATCAACAGCATCAGTGAAACGTTGTTCATGCACGCCTCGCCCCCGGCAGACATTCGCTGGCATGCGCGCAGTCCGGCGCGATGACAGGTTTCCCGGACACTGGCCGTCCACTTCGCATGACTCGCTACAGGATGCCGCCGGCCCGACCGGCCGCCGTCTTCACTTGCGCGCGCGGCTCGGTGACCGCCCGGCTGAGCTGCCAGGTCATGAGCACCGATCGGACCGCAGGGACCAACAGGAACCGCATGCCGTCGGACGTTGTGAGGTTGGCCATCGCACCCGCCTTTTTTGCGGCCCATCGCTCGACTGACAGGCCGGTCGGTGCCGGACCGGCCCATCATAGCGCCCGCGGCGCCCGGCGGCCATCCGCGCCGGTCCTCAGCCGAATCGATGGCTCGACATGGTGATCGCGCCGAAAAAATCGTCCTGACGGTAGACGGTTCGCCCCGGCTCCTGCTCGGCGGCGCCGACGGCCACGTGCAGCGGCATGAGGTGATCCTCCTGCGGATGGGCGGCGCGGGCTGCCGGCGCACGCTCCCATTCGAGCAGTCGCGCGGTGCGCTCGAGCGGCGTGGACTCGAGCGTCTCGCGCAGCCAGCCATCGAACTGCGCCGAGTCCTGCCGCCGCCGCTCGCCGCGGAAGAACTGACGCAGGTTGTGATAGGTGCTGCCGCTGCCGATGATGAGCACCCCCTGCTCGCGCAGCGGCGCGAGCACGCGCCCGAGCCGCAGATGCGCCTGCGGGTCGTAATCGCTGCGCAGGGACACCTGAATCACCGGCACATCGGCCTCGGGATAGGCGACGGCCAGGATCGAATACGTCCCGTGATCGAATCCCCGGCCCTCATCGAGGTGCGCAGCGAGTCCCGACTGGCGCAGCAGGGCATGCGCGCGCCCGGCGAGCTGCGGCGCGCCCGGCGCCGGATAACGGATGTGGTACAGCTCCTCGGGAAAGCCATAGTAGTCGTACACCATCGGCGGCGAGGCGCCCGCCATGACGGCGAATTCCCTCTCCTCCCAGTGGCCGGAGACGACGAGGATCGCCTCGGGCCGGGCGATGAGCGCGGGCAGCGCCCTCAAGGAGGCCTCGAGCGCCGCGTGCCGGCGGCGCGGCTCTCCCGTCATGTACGGCCAGGGTCCGCCGCCGTGGCTCAGGTAGAACGTAGGCAATCGGGTGGGCATGGTGTCGATCCGCTAGTGCGAGTGCCCGAGGTTACGCCGCCCGGGCGGCGGTGCGCAAAGGAGCGGCCGCGATCCGCAGCAAAGCGCGCATACGAGCCTCCCTCGGTTCGGCAATCGCAGCCAGGCGGCGCGTGTATCACGGCTCGTATGTTATGAACAACCGCCCGCTCGGACAACCGGCTGATGTCGAACGGAGTGTTTCGAAAGAAGAAACATCACCCCCGCGGCCGCGCGCGGCGGCGACCGCCTGCGGTCGGCACCGCGGGGGTCCACCGGCGAGCCCTCGGGTCTCGGGGCGGGCATCGTGCTCGATGAGCACCTGCTGACCGACGCCTCGAGCGATGAGGACTCCAACGGCGGAGGCGAAGTCACCTTCTCCGGAACGCACACCGGCGCGATTGGCCGGATCCTCGATCATGCCCTGGGCGCGCTCGACCGCGAGACCTGTACAACGCCTTCCTCCAGGGCCAGTTTCGCCACAGCGACCTCACCTACGGGGAAGGAGATCTCAACCAGGTGTTGGGCGAGGCGTGGGCGGGCGTGGAATTGCGGACGGCGTCGGGCTGGGCGCTGCAGTACACGGCACAGTGGGAGTCTCCGGAGCTGCGCCGAGGGATCGGATCGCGCTCGTTCCTCTGGGGCAGCGTGGAGGTATCGAGGACCTTCCGCTGATCCGCATCCTCACGCGCCATCCGCTGCAGGAAGCCATAGTCTACCTGGTGTACGTCAGCCGCAAGTACCTGCCGCTGAAGACCCGCGCGTTCATCGACTTTGCCGTCGAGCACGTGGCCCGGCTGCCCTCGCCGAGCGTGCCCCGCTGAGCGGGCCGCGCGCGCACGCGGCCGGCTGCGCCGCGCTCAGCCGAGCCACTCGTCGAAGAGCCTGCGGCCCCAATACAAGCCGAATCCGCTGCCGATGCAGCTCAGCACCAGCGCGGTGCCGAAACCGACGTACGCGCCAAGGTACCAGCCGATCGAGCCGAGGATGGTCGCACCGAGAAAGGAGAATATCCCGCGCATGGTAGCCAGCGAGTTACCGGCAAGCGCCGGGCACGGCAAGGAACTGTGCCACGGAATCCGCCTCCGGGGCGAGACCGGCCCTTACAAAGCCCTGCGCAGCAGCCTCACCCATGCCGCGATCTCCTGCTCCTCGAAGGAGGCGAACCCCAGGCGCAAGTGTGGACGGACCCGGCCATCGTGCGCGTAGTGACGGGCGGTGTACACCGCAGCGCCATGCCCGCTCAAGCGCGCCGCCCAGGCCTCGACGTCCACCTCCGGGGCGGCCGTCGCCCACAGGGTCAGACCGCCGGAGGGCACCTCGAACGACAGCGCCGAGCCGAGCTCCCGGCGCAGCGCGCGCACCAGGAAATCGCGGCGGGCGTGATAGATGCGCCGGGCGCGCCGGGCGTGGCGCTGCACCTGCCCCTGCTCGCACAGCTCGGCCACGGCACACTCGAGCGCATGATCGCCCTGCCGGTCGATACAGGCCCGGTGCGCCAGCACTTCGCGCAGCAGCGGCCGGGGCGCGACCAGATACCCGAGCCGCACCCCGGGGGCCAGCACCTTGGCGAGGCTGCCGACATAGAGCACGACCCCGGCGCTGTCGGCGCTGGCCATCGGCAGCACCGGCCGGCCTTCGTAGTGGAACTCGTGGTCGTAGTCATCCTCGATCACGGCGATGCGCCTGGCTCTGGCGAGCTCCAGCAACGCGATCCGGCGCGGGGCGCTCAGCGTCGCGGTGGTCGGATATTGATGATGAGGAGTCAGGTACACCGCGCGAAGCGCCGTGTGCTCGGCAAGCTGCGCCAGCGCCTCGACATCGAGTCCACCCGCATCCACCGCAACGGGCGCGAGCACGGCGCCGTGCTGTTGGAACACCCGCCAGGCGTCGCGGTAGCCGAGGTGCTCGATGGCCACCACGTCGCCGGGAGCGAGGAGCGTGCGCGCCACGAGCTCGAGCGCCATCTGGCTGCCGGATGTCACGAGCACGTCGTCGGACTCGACCGTCAGGCCGCGCTCGGCGCGCAACATCGCCGCCAGCGCCTCGCGCAACCGCGGATGGCCGCCGGGATACCCGTAGCCCAGCAGGCTCTCGGTCCCCTCGCGCAAGACGCGGCGAAACGCCCGGGCCAGCGCCGCGGCCGGCGCAAGACGCACATCCGGCACTCCGACACTCAACAGCTTCGCCGGCCCGGAATCGAAATCCGATTCGTGCCGAGGCACGGCCGGCCGGCAATCGAATCCCGCGGCGGCACTCCGGCGGCGCAGGAGCGCCGCGGTGCCGGAGCGGCGCCGCACTTGCGGCAGCGCGGAGGAAACGAACGTGCCGCGGGCCCTGGAGGATTCGATCCAACCCTCCCCCGAGAGCTCCTCATACGCGGCCAGGACCGTCGTGCGATGCACCCGCAGCGTCCGGGCGAGCGTGCGGCTGCCGGGAAGGCGCGCGCCCGGGCGCAGCCGGCCGCGCTGGACCTCCGCGACGATCGCCCGGGAGATCCGCCTGAACAGCGGCTCCCTACCGCCCTCGAGCTCCAGGGTCAGATCCCAGCGGCTAACTGGTCTGGTCATTTTTCACAAACTGGCACTTCTGCTCACACCATTTTATCCCCATGCTGGCCACCGTGTCCCCACCGACGGAAGCCCGCATGAGCGCCATCGAGCCCACACCCCGCACCACCCTCGTGCGCAGAGCCGACCGCGGCACGTACGAGCGCGCGACCGTGAACGCCATCCTGGACGAGGCGCTCATCTGCCATGTGGGATTCGTGATGGACGGCCAGCCGTTCGTGCTTCCGACCACGCACGCACGCATCGATGACCGGTTGTACATCCACGGCTCGGCCGGCGGCCGGATGCTGAGGAGCCTGCGCCGAGGCACACCCGTGTGTGTCACGGTCACGCTGCTCGACGGGCTGGTGCTCGCGCGCTCGGCCTTCCATCACTCCATGAATTACCGCTCGGTTCTCATCCTCGGCACCGCTCGCGAGCTGCGCGACGAGGCGGAGAAGCGCCAGGCGTTCTGCGCGCTGCTCGATCATGTGGTCGCGGGACGCAGCGCGCAGACCCGGGGCGCAAGCGAGCTGGAGCTTAAGGCGACTTCGGTGATGTGCGTGCCGATCGAGGAAGCCTCGGCGAAGGTCCGCACCGGACCGCCGATCGATGACGAGGAAGACTACGCCCTGGCGCACTGGGCGGGCGTGATCCCCCTGGCGCTTACGGCGCAGACCCCCCTCGCCGATCCCCGATTGCCCGCCACCATCGCCGTTCCGCCCTCGGTCGGCGCCTATCGGCGTGCCGTGCGTTAGGGCTCGGGGGGGCGGCGGCGGCCGGGCCGCCCGCCCCATCGCCGACGAGACACGCATCGCCGGCGTGGCCTGCCGCTCGCGCTCGCCGCTGGCGCAAGAGCGCCTGCGCACGGAGGCCGCAGCGATACCACGGCGGATTTCAATCCGCTGATCCTGCAAGCCGGGCTGTCCGTGGCTATCATAAGGAGCGCCCGCCACGAAGGCGGACACTGCACCGTACGATCGCCCCTGGAACTTCCCGATGCGTGCACCGCCCTCGTGCCCCTGACCTCCTTCAATCCGACGCCTGTCAGGTTGGCGCTTGACGCCCGGACCGGCGCGAGCTCCGGCGCGCATCGCCACCGCCTCGCCCGGGAGGCTGCGGTGCCGGGCGCGACGGGCGCAAGCGCACAAACACTCGAGCCGCCCGCCGGGCGATGAGCCGCCACGGCGCCGTCCAGCGGCCCCTGTGGGGCCTGTCCGCCCTCGCCTTCCTGGGCGGGCTCGGCGGCGGCGTGGTGTTCCCGATCCTGCCGGTCGTCGGGCTCGCCCTCGGCATCGGCCCGGCGATGATCGGGCTCATCCTTGCCTTCAACCGCATCACCCGCCTCGCCGTCAATCCGTTCAGCGGCCAGCTGGTCGATCGGTTCGGGGCACGCTGGCCGCTGCTCGCGGGACTGTGCGTGGAGGGATTCGCCACACTGTGCTTCGCCGTGGGACTGCGAAGCGCTCATGCCACCGCCTGGTTTCTGCTCGGGCGGGCGCTGTGGGGCGTCGGCTCCTCGCTGCTGATGGTCGGCTCGCTCACCGCCGCGCTGATCGTGAGCGAGCCCGCCACGCGCGGCAAGGCCGCGGCCGTGGTCAGGATGTGGTTGAGCTTCGGGGTGCCCACCGGGCTGGCGCTCGGGGGGCTCGTCGCCGATCTGTTCTCCGCCCGCGCCGCCTTTCTCTCGGCGGCGGCCATCACTTTCGGCGGGATGGTCGCGGCCTATTTCATCGCTCCGACGAGGACCGCCGCGGACGTCCACGGGACACGACACCAACGCGCCGCGCGAGGCGCGATGCGGGACTTGATGCGCTCCCGGCCGCTGTGGATGGTCTGGATGTTCAACTTCGTCGTATTCTTCTCCATACAGGGTGTCATCCTCGCCTCCCTGGTGCTGATCGTGCGCGACCGCCATCTGCTGCTCGCCTCGCTCGGCCCGGAGGGCTCCTCGGGCATGCTCATGGGGGCGATGATCGGCGCCTCGGCGCTCGTCTCTCTGGGCGCCGGACGATGGATCGACCGCCACGGCCGCAAGGCCGCGCTGCTCCTGCCGGCCTCGCTGTGCGTCGTGATCGGATTCGCCGTGCTCGCGGCCTCGACCCGGCTGAGCGCTGCCGTGCTCGGACTGACCGCGATCGGCATCGGTCTCGGCGGCATCAACGTCCCGCTGATCGTCATCCTGGGCGAACTGGTCAGCGCCGATCGCTATGGCCGGGCGATCGGCATGTATCAGGTGCTGGGGGACGTCGGCGGCGCCCTCGGCCCGATCATCGGTCTGGAGGCCGTCAGCCGATTCGGCCCGACCCGCTCTTTGACGGCTCTCACGGTCGCGCTGCTGGTCACCGTGCCGCTGTCGATCGCGCTGCAGCACCGCGAGCAGGCCGCTTACGGCTGAGCACCACCGCGATCCGCCGCCGCTGCGCAGCGGAGCACGGGCTTCAGATCCACGCCTCGCTCTGCGCCGTCCGCGGCCCTCCCTCCTGGCCGGTGTTCAGCACGCCGCGCGGCTCGATCAACAGCAACTTGACCTCCTCGACCGCGCTGGGCTTGTGACGCACGCCCTTGGGCACGACGTGCAGCTCACCAGCACCGAGCTCGACCGAGCCGTCCGGATACTCGACCCGCAGCCGGCCCTCGAGCACGAAGAACGCCTCGTCGGTCTGCGGATGCTCGTGCCAGATGAACTCTCCCTGGACGCGCACGAGCTTGAACTGATAGTCGTTCATCTCGGCGATGACTTTCGGGGTCCATTGCTCGCGGAACAACTCGAATTTCCGCAACAAATTGACGACTGGATCGCCCATGGGAATCGCCTCGGGAAACCCCCCCTCGATCGAAGCACCGCCAATACCCTAGCAGAGCTCCCCGGAGACCGGAACAGCGACCGTCTCATTCAATCCGTTTGGTCCCGCCCTGACCGTGCGAGGCGCTGTTCCGCACGGCGCTTGCGCGGTCTCGGCCCTTGCCGGCGTTGCCGCCAAGGCGCGGCGCCGGCCGGGACTGTCGCAGCGCACGACCGTCACCCCCATTGACTCGCCCGTCACGCCGGCGGCGCTAGGTCAATACGGTCGGCATTGCGGAGGGTACGGACAGGCAACCCCGGACCGAGCGGCTATGCTCGCCCCAGTTCAGCTCTGTCGCAGCGGAAGGAGCAGCCATTGCCGGTGGGAGCGAAAGCGGTGATCGTCCGCGAAGCCCTCCAGGGACTGATCGACGCGCTCGTTGCCGAAGGCTACCGGACGCTTGGACCGACGCTGCGTGAGGATGCGATCGTCTATGACGACGTGACGCACGTGTCGGAGCTGCCCGCGGGATGGACCGACCGGCAGGAGGCCGGGCACTACCGCCTCCAGCGCCGCGAGGACGATGCGTGGTTCGGCTTCAACGTCGGCCCGCACTCCTGGAAGCGCTTCCTGCACCCCCCGGTCGAGCCGCTCTGGAGCGCCCGACGCCAGGGCGAGGGTTTCGAGATCACCGTGCCGGCGCTGCATCCGAAGCTGGCCTTCATCGGCGTGCGCGCCTGCGAGCTGCACGCCATCGCCATTCAGGACCGGGTGCTCGGCGGGCAACGGTATTCCGATGACGCGTACTGCGCGCGGCGGACGAATACCTTCATCCTCGCGGTGAACTGCGGGCAGGCCGGCGGCACCTGTTTTTGCGTGTCGATGGGCACCGGGCCGAAGGCGAGCGCCGGATTCGACCTGGCGCTCACCGAGCTGCTGGGCGCGGATCGGGCCTCTTTTCTCATCGAGGTCGGCAGCGAGGACGGCGGGCGGCTGCTCGAGACGATCGTCAGCCGCCCGCCGACCGAAGCGGAGCTCGCTGCCGCGCAGGCGCAGCTCGAGCGCACCCGCGCCGCGATGGGCCGCAAACTCGACACCGGACACCTCAAGGAATTGCTGCGCGAGCACGCCGAGCACCCACGCTGGGACGAGGTCGCAGAACGGTGCCTGTCCTGCGGCAATTGCACCATGGTGTGTCCGACCTGCTTTTGCACCTCGGTGGAGGATCACAGCAGTCTCGCCGGGGACAGCGCCGAGCGGGTGCGCGTGTGGGACTCCTGTTTCACACTGGATTTCTCGCATGTGCACGGCGGCAGCGTGCGCCACAGCACGCGGGCGCGCTACCGGCAATGGCTGACGCACAAGCTCTCTTACTGGATCGATCAGTTCGGCACGTCCGGCTGTGTCGGCTGCGGGCGCTGCATCACCTGGTGTCCGGTGGGAATCGACATCACCGAGGAAGCCACCGCGCTGCGCACGCCCGCCGCAGCGAATGAGACGGAGGCGCCCGATGAGGGGTCTTGAGTCGATCCTGCGCGAGATTCCCTTCTTCGCCGACCTCGACGATGAGCACGCCCGGTTGGTCGCCGGCTGCGCCCGCAACTGCCGTTTCGAGGCCGGCCAGTACCTGTTCCACGAAGGCGATGCCGCGAACGAGTTCTTCCTCATCCGCAAAGGCAAGGTCGCGCTCGATGTCGTCGCTCCCGGCCAGGAGCCGATCGTGTTCTCCACGCTGGGCCAGGACGAAGTGGTGGGCGCCTCGTGGCTGGTCCCGCCGTACCGCTGGATGTTCGATGCGCGAGCGCTGCACCCGACCCATGCGCTCGGCATCGACGCCGCGTGCCTGCGCCGCAAATGCGACGAGGACCACGACTTCGGCTACATGATGATGAAGCGCTTCCTGCCGGTTTTCGTGAAGCGGCTGCACGCGACGCGGCTGCAGATGTTCGATGTCTACCGCAAGCGCTGAGATGGTCCTGTCGAAGCACAATGCCCTCGTGCCGGCGCTGTACCGGGTCGAGGAAGCGCATCGAGAGCTGGCCGATACGGTGACGCTGCGCCTGGTGCCCGAATCGGGACTGCGCCCGCCCTACACGCCCGGTCAGTTCAACATGCTGTACGCCTTCGGAGCGGGCGAGGCGGCGATCAGCATCAGCGGCGAAGCCGAGGAGAAGGGTTTCCTGCACACCGTCCGTGAGGTCGGCGCGGTGAGCACGGCCCTCGCACGCCTCCGGGTCGGAGCAAGCGTGGGCGTGCGCGGTCCGTTCGGGGTCGGCTGGCCCACGGCCGAGGGCGCCGATGTGATTTTCGTGGCCGGCGGGCTGGGCCTCGCACCGCTGCGCCCGGCGATCCGGCGGGTGCTCGCCCAGCGGCGCCATTACGGACGGGTGGCGATTCTCTTCGGCGCCCGTCACCCGGCCGAGATGCTCTATCGCCACGAGCTCGAGCAGTGGCGGCAGCGGCTGGACGTGGACGTGTCGGTCACCGTGGACCATGCCGACGCGGCTTGGCACGGCAACGTCGGCGTGGTTCCGGCACTCATTGCCCGCACGGCCTTCGACCCGAACAACTCGGTGGCTCTGGTATGCGGTCCGGAGGTGATGATGCGCTTCACGGTGAGCGCGCTGCGTGAGGCCGGGGTGCCCGATGAGCGCGTGTATGTGTCAATGGAGCGCAACATGAAATGCGCGACCGGCCTGTGCGGTCACTGCCAGTTCGGCCCTGAGTTCATCTGCATGACCGGCCCGGTGATGCGCTTCGACCGCATCGCCGCGCTGTTCTCGACGCGGGAGATCTGAGATGGATCAACACCGGCGCCCACGGCTCGCAGTCTGGAAATTCGCCTCCTGTGACGGCTGCCAGCTCTCGCTCCTCGACTGCGAGGACGAGCTGCTCGCGGTCGCCGACGCGCTCGAGATCGCCAACTTTCCGGAAGCCTCGAGCGCGGTCGCGGACGGGCCCTATGACCTGTCGCTGGTGGAAGGCTCGATCACCACGGCGCACGATGCCGAGCGCATCCGCGAGGTGCGCCGGCAATCGAAGCACCTGGTGACCGTGGGCGCCTGCGCCACCGCGGGCGGCATCCAGGCGCTGCGCAACTTCGCCGCCATCGACGAGTTCGTCGCCGCGGTCTACCCCTCGCCTCGATACATCGAGACGCTCGCCACCTCTACGCCGATCGGTGCGCACGTGCCCGTGGATTACGAGTTGCGCGGCTGCCCGATCAACAAACAGCAGCTGCTGGAGGTGATCAGCGCCTTTCTCGCCGGACGCAAGCCCTCCATCTGCGCCCACAGCGTCTGCATCGAGTGCAAGCGGCGCGGCACGACCTGCGTGATGGTCCAGGGCACACCCTGCCTCGGTCCCATCACGCACGCCGGCTGTGGAGCGCTGTGCCCCTCGTACCGGCGAGGCTGCTATGGCTGCTACGGGCCGATGGAGGCGCCGAACATCCCGGCCCTGGCGCAGCGGTGGCAGGCCCTGGGTGCCTCAGAGAACCGCTTCGAGCAAGCCCTGCGCAGCTTCAACGCCGCCGCGCAGGGCTTCCAGAGACAATAGCCATGCCGACCCGCACCCTCCGTGTCGATTACCTCACCCGCGTCGAGGGCGAAGGCGCGCTGGAGCTGCGGATCGAGGGCGGCCGGCTCGTCTCGACGCAACTGCGCATCTTCGAGCCGCCCAGGCTCTTCGAGGCGCTGCTGCGGGGTCGCAGCTACGCCGAGGTGCCCGACATCGTCGCACGCATCTGCGGCATCTGCCCGGTCGCCTACCAGATGAGCTCCGTGCACGCGATCGAGCGCGCCTTCGGCCACAAGGTCGAGGGTCAGCTGCGCGCGCTGCGGCGGCTGATTTACTGCGGAGAGTGGATAGAGAGCCACGCGCTGCACGTGTCGATGCTGCACGCGCCGGACTTTCTCGGCTATCCGGATGTCGTGCACATGGCGCAGGAGCACACGGACATCGTCCGCAACGCGCTGGTGCTGAAGAAGGCGGGCAACGAGCTGATACGCGTACTGGGTGGACGCGAGATCCACCCGGTCAACGTCAAGCCGGGAGGCTTCTACCGCGTCCCGACGCGCGCCGAGCTGACCAACCTCGCGGAAAGCCTCGAGCGCGCGCGCGAGCTGGCGGTACGGCTGGTGCGCTGGGTGGCGGGCTTTCCCTTTCCGGACTTCGAGCGTGACTACGAGTTCGTAGCGCTGCGCCATCCGCAGGAGTATCCGTTCAACGAAGGGCGGCTGGTATCCAGCCGCGGCATCGACATCGATATCGCCGACTTCGATCGCGAGTTCGAGGAGCGGCAGGTGCCGCACTCGACCGCCCTGCACGCCGGCATCCGCCGTCGCGGTGCCTACCTGGTCGGGCCGCTGGCCCGCTACGCGCTCAACTTCGACCGCCTGCCCGCCGCGGTGCAGGCGCTGGCGCGCGAAGCGGGACTGGGTCCCGTGTGCCGCAACCCCTTCCGCAGCATCATCGTGCGCTCGATCGAGATCGTGTACGCGTGCGAGGAGGCACTGGGCCTGATCGCCGCCTACGAGCCGCCCGAAGTCGCGGCCGTGCCGCTCACGCCGCGGCCGGGAACCGGCTTCGGCTGCACCGAGGCGCCGCGCGGCATCTGCTGGCATCGTTATGAGTTCGACGCCGACGGCAGTGTCGCCGCCGCGCGCATCGTGCCGCCGACCTCGCAGAACCAGCCCAGCATGGAGGCCGACCTGGCGGCCGTCGCCTCCGGCGCGCTCGACCAGCCCGATGAGATCCTCAGGGACAAGTGCGAGCGCAGCATCCGCAACCACGATCCGTGCATCTCCTGTTCGGCCCACATGCTCAAGCTGTCGGTGCAGCGCGCATGAGGCTGTAGGCTGCGCGGCAGGCGCCCCCCGCAGCGGCCCGGCGGCGGCCAACGATCCGGCCGAGGACCTTCCTCCTCGCTCGCATCCTGGATACCACAACCTGCAACACACGACAGGGTCGCCCAACGTGACTTGCGCGCCGTCCCGCGGAAGACGGATCGAAAATCATTGGCTTGCAACAAAACCTTAACGATCACCGCGTAGTCTTGCTCCCGTCGGCGCAGCCGTTGTAACGCATCCTCCAAAGATGCGCTCGAGGAGCACCGAGTTGAATGCCAAAGCCACATTGTCCGGGACCGCCACCGCTGCCGCGCTCACGCTGGATGCCGGGATTCTGCCCGGAAGTCCCGCCCGCCCCGCCGGACGTCCGGCGTCCACCGGCCTGCTTGCCAGGGCACGGGCCTTGCTGCGGTCCATGGAGGGTGGACCGGGCTACGCCGGTCCATCGTCGGATCACTTCGACGGCCGTTGCTTCTTCAATCCCGAGGCGCCCACTGGGCGTTTTTTTCTGGACCTGACGCGCTGCGCGGGCCTCACCCCCAGGCGGCCCTGGCCGCAATGGGTCGAAAATCGCGCCCGCCCCGTCCTGCCTGCCTCGCTGGCGCAGGGACAGCTCGCGCTCACGTTCATCAATCACATCACCTTCCTGGTCCAGTTCCCCGGCCTCAACGTCCTCACCGACCCGGTGTACTCGGAGCGTGTCAGTCCTGTGCGCGGCATCGGCCCGAAGCGCGTGCGGGCGCCGGGCCTGCCGTTCGAGCAGCTGCCGCATATCGACCTGGTGCTCATTTCCCACAATCACTACGACCACCTGGACGTCGACACCCTGGTGCGCCTGGAGGCTGCGCACCGGCCGTGCTTCGTCACGGGCCTCGGCAACCGGGAGTTCCTCAGGCAGCTCGGCTTGAGGAACGTGCACGAGCTCGACTGGTGGCAGAGCCTGAAGCTCTCGCGCGCCACGGTCACGATGACCCCCGCGCAGCACTGGTCGGGCCGCGGCGTGCGCAACCGCAACCGCTCGCTGTGGGGCGGATTTCACCTCGAGGCCGGCCCAGCGAGCGTGTTCTTCGCCGGCGACACCGGCTATTGGCGGCATTTTCGCGACATCCGGCACAGGCTCGGGATCGTCGAGGTGGCGCTGCTGCCGATCGGGGCGTACGCGCCCCGCCGGTTCGAGGGACCGCAACACATGGACCCCGAAGAGGCGGTCCGCGCGCACCTGGACTTGAAGGCGAACATCTCGGTCGGCACCCACTTCGGCTGCTTTCAGCTCGCCGACGAAGGCATCGATGACCCGTTGATCGAACTGGCGATCGCGCGGGCCCGGCACGGCCTCTCGCCGCGCGAGTTCCTCACCCTCGAGACCGGTGAGACCGGAACATTCGCCCGTTCCGCGGCCTGTGCCGAGGCGAAGTGTGTCGGCGCTTGAGCCGGCGCTGCGCTTGCCGGCCGGCGCCGCGCATCAATGCGCGCCGTGCATCAGCTTGCCGATCCATGGCGCCGCCACCAGGAAGACCAGGCTGATCACACCGCCGACCACGAACATTTGAGCGTACACGTGCGCGTAGGCGGCGATGCCCACATGCGTCCCCGCCGCCGCGGAGACCCCGGTGGTCAGCGTCGCAACCCAGCCTCCCAGCTGATAGGCGAGGGCCAAGCCGAAAAACCACCCGCCCATGGCGAGCGAGGACTCCTCCGGCGCCGCCAGCAGCCCCACCAGCGCGTACCCGATGGGCATCAGCGCCAGCTCGCCCAGGGTCGCGAGCAGATAGTACCCGGCGAGCGCCCCCCAGCCGACCTTGCCGCCCTCGGCGCCGAAGTGGATGGCCGCGAACAACAGGCCATAGCCGAGTGCGATGAACAGCAGGCCGATGCCGAATTTGCGCGGTGTCGAGGGATCCTTGCCGCGCCGCCCCAGCCACGGCCACAACATCGCCAGAAACGGCGCGAAGATCAGAATGTAGAGGGGGTTGGCCGCCTGAAACACCGTGTAATTGAACGGTGCATTCACGTGGTTGCGGGCGAAGAAATTGAGCGAGGTAACGCTCTGGAAGCTGAACGTCCAGTACAGCACCAACGCGACGAACAACAGAAGCAACGCGGCGTACTTCTGTGTCTGCACGCGATCGCCCCGGCGGATGCAGCTCACGATGAAGTACAGCACCAGCAGCCCCATCAACGCGTACATGGCGCCGCTTAGAATTTGCGGCTGCGACAGCAGCAGCGCGATCGGATACGTCAGCACGGCGATCGCGCCTATGACCAAAACGGTGGCCTTCGCTCCGGACAGATGCCCGCCCCCGGGCACGACCGGGCGCAGCGTGCGCTGGCGTGCCTGGAAGATGACCGCCGCCAGCGCCATGCCCGCGGCGGAGGCGATGAAACCCCATCGGTAACCGAACCGCTGCCCGACGAAGTCCGCGCAGAGGAACGGCGCCACGAAAGCGCCCAGATTGATGGCCAGATAATAGAGTGTGTAGGCCCCCTCGCGGCGCGGATCGGTATCTGCGTAGTTGCGACCGATCAGCACCGTGAGCGGGATGTTCAGTCCGATCGCCAGCGCGTACAGCGCCATGCCGATCTCGAACCCGCGCAGGGCCGGCAGCGCCATCAACAACGTCCCCACGGTGCCAAGCCAGAAGGAAATCGCGACCGCGCGCACTTCACCGAGGATCTTATCGGCCACATAGCCGCCGACGATGGGCGTGGCATAGACCAGCGCCAGGAAGCCGCTGGTCACGAGGTCCGCCTGCCGCTGCGCCGCCGCCGCGCCGAGCGCGGCGAAGAAATGCTGGGCGATGTAAGGGGCCAGATAGGCGCGAAACCCGTACAGGGCGAAGTTGAAGCCCGTCGTGACGACGAGCAGCATCCACAAGGCTCGCGGGTGCCCCCAGACATCATTCGTCCGGGGCGCCCGTGGCTCGATCGAGATCTCGGTGCTCATGCGCTCGAATCCGCCCTCGTTGTGTCCGTCACGGCCCTCCGGCGGACCTGCACGGTCCGCCAGTGTACTTCGGCGGGCCCGATGAGCGTATCCGACTATAATCGGCCGCTTCACGGCTGCCCGAAGCCGAACCGGGAGAGGCCCCATGAGCGCGAACGACCCACGTCAGCCCGTTCTTCAGCTGGCCACCGGCTACTGGATATCCCGCTGCCTGCACGTGATCGCCGATCTCGGCGTCGCAGACCACATCGAGGAGCGGCCGCAGACCGCGCAGGCGCTCGCAAGCGCCGTCGGCGCCGATCCAGGCGCGCTTGCCCGGGTATTGCGCGCCCTGGCCGCACACGGCGTATTCGAGGAGGTCGCTGGCGCGTTCGCCCACACGGAGGCATCGAAGCTGCTGCGCACCGACCACGACAGATCCCAACGGGCATTCGTGCGGATGATGGGCATGCCGGTGCATTGGCAGGCTTACGCCCATCTTGAGCATGCCGTGCGCACCGGCGAGGCAGCCATGACGGTCATCGCTCCGGGAGGCACGTTCGAGTACTTCGCCGGCCACCCCGAGGAGGCCCGACTGTTCGACGAGGCGATGACCGCCAAGTCTCACGAGCAAATCGCCGGCGTGCTCGAGGCGTACGACTTCTCCGGCGTCAAGCGCATCGCCGACATCGGCGGCGGCCGTGGCCACCTTCTGCGGGCGGTCCTCGCCGCCAATCCCGCGGCCACGGGAGTGTTGTTCGATCTGCCTCACGTAATCGAGCCTCTGGCGCCGTCGGACCGGTTGACGGTGCTCGGGGGAGACTTCTTCACCGACGAGCTGCCGCAATGCGATGCCTACCTGCTGATGAGCGTCATCCACGACTGGGGGGACCGCGAAGCGACAGCAATCCTCTCGGCCGTGAGGGGCGCTGCGCCCGCGCACGCCAAAGTCCTGCTGCTGGAGATGCCGATGCCCGAGCAGCCCGGGCCGCACCCGGCGAAATTCCTCGACATCGAGATGCTCGCGATGACCCGGGGTGGACAGGAACGCACCCGCGCGCAGTATGAGCGGCTGCTGAAGGGCGCCGGGATGCGCCTGGCCAGGGTGATTCCCACGGCCAGCCCGACGTCGATCCTGGAGTGCGTCCCAGCGTGATCCACCGTGACTCTGGCGCGATACAAACAGTGCCGTGAGGGATATAAGGGCCCGGCTGCCCGCACGGTCGCTCGCTGAGGCATCGGGACGCAGGGCAACTGCCCTGTCAGAAGTGCTTCAGCCACCCTCGGGGCCGGTGATCGTAGCCGAAGGCGATCTCGACGCGGCGCGCGCCGCAGCCCGAGCACCGGAATCGCTGCAGATGTTTCGCGAGCACCGTTTCCCAGCCGACGAGGCGCGCCAGCGCCTCGACTCTCATGTCGCGAAAGTGACCGCAGCCCTGGCAGCGTAGCTCCACGTGGGCATCGCGGTGATCGGCCAGGCGGGCCTTGGGGCTGAGCGGAAGGGGCATGCCTGAAAGCATTGCCTGCACCCCGAACGGCTGTCCATGCAGCCCTTGCAGGCGCCACCTACTGGACGAGCTAAGGCATTGAATCGGCTGCCGATCGAAAGTCCCGTCGCGGCAGCCCTGCAGCTCGAGCCGCGGTTCGGCGCGCAATCCGCTAAATTATGGCGCCATGTGCGGACGCTACATCATCGAGCAGCAGAAGAAGTTCGAGCGCGCGGTTCGCCTCGGCCGGGTTCGATGGGAATTTCACGCAAGTTACAACGTCGCGCCGTCGCAGTCCGTTCCCGTGGTCAGATCCGCCGACGGCATGCGCGAAGGCGTCATGATGCGCTGGGGCCTCATTCCCTTCTTCGCCAGGGGCGTACCGCCGAAATACAGCACCATCAATGCGACCGTCGAGAAGCTCGAGACCGCACCGGCCTGGCGGGGACCCTGGAAGCGCGGACAGCGCTGCATCCAGCTCGCCAGCGGCTTTTACGAATGGCACCTCACCGGGTCCGGAAAGAAGCAGCCGTATTTCATCCGTCTCAAGGGCGAAGAGGTCTTCGGCTTCGCCAGCCTGTGGGACCGAAGCGTCGCCGAAGACGGCTCCGCGGTGGAAAGCTGCGCGATCATCACCCTGCCGGCCAATGAGCTGATGCGCGAGATTCACAACGCCGACGCCCATCCCGGCCGGATGCCCGCCATCGTCTCCGTTGCCGATTTTGATAGCTGGCTCGGCGACGCAGCGCATGCCCATGCGTTGCTGCAACCCTTTCCCTCAGCCGCCATGCTTGCCCATCCGGTCAGTCCGAGAGTCAACAGCCCGAGAAACAATGACGCCGGCCTGATCGCACCGGTCTCCGACCCATCGTCAGCTGATCACTGAGCGCTCCCGCAACCGCACCGCCGGCGCTTAGTGGAACCTCATCGCCCGGCCCCAGGCCGGCCGCTGCGCGATGCGCCCATACCACTGCATGAGCCCCGGGAAGTCCTGGAATGAAAAGTTGCCGCCCAGAAGCAACGCGATCGTAGGCGCCCAGGAGATGTCCGCGAGGCAATAGCCGCCGCCGGCGAGCCAGCCCGCGCGGGCGATGTCCGCCTCCATGTCGCGGAAGGCGGCACGCAGGACGGCGACCGCCCTGTCGGTGTCCTCGCGGGTGAAGCGCTTTCCCGGATCATGCCTGGCGTGGAAGGCGAGCAGCTCCGGGTCCTTCTGCAAGGCGCGGTAGTGCGCAGCTTCCTGCACAGAGCGCTCGATCTGCGCGGGATCGAAGTTGGCGTAGACGAAGGTCTTGACGCCGGGAACATGGATGTCGGTCGAACGCTTCAGCCACGCGCGCATCGCGCTCTGCTCCTCGCGGGAAGCGGGCGTGAAACCGGGCGCGGGGCACTTCTCCTCGAGATACAGGAGGATGTCGTTCGACTCGACGATGACCCGACCATCGTCGACCAGGGTCGGCACCACACCCTTGGGGTTGATGCTGAAATATTCCTCCGTAACCTGCTCTTTCTTCTTCAGGTCGATGGGGTGGCTGACCCAGGGGAGATGCTTCTCCTCGAGCAGCAGCCGCACGCGTCCGGCGCAGTTCGAGCGCTCCGTGTGGTAAAGATGCAATCCCTGCAGGGACTTGACCGCGGGGCTGGCGGACTCGATCATACCCATGGTGGGCTCTCCGGAATCTCGGCGCCGCACTCGCGGCGAAGCCGCTGATTATATCGTGAGGCCGGCGTCCCTCCAGCGGCGGCTTGCGGGAGCGGGCGCGATCACTGCCGCCGCTCGGTGACAGCTGTGGATCGGAGCACCCGCGCGCCGCTTTCCGCGGCGGAAAATCCCTAGTGCCTCGCAGGACTCGGGCCGCTAGGCTTTGGTGCAGGGTGCGTTTCATCCTGCTTCGGGCGCAACAGTAACCGGTCATGTCCGCCAAGCCTGAGATCATCAGCCGCCTCGGGGAGCGGGAGCTGCTGCTGCCGCATCTCATCGAGAATGCGCTGGCGGCGAACGAGCGCCTGAAGCTGTACTTCTCCATCCTGCAGGCGGCGCAGCGCCATGCGGATCATCCGCAGGAATCCCCCCAACTTCCCGGCGCCGGGCAACAGGCCGGCCCGATCGATATCGCGCTCTCCGAGACCGTAAGCGCCAGCCGCCGCGAGCCCGGCGGCGGGCTGTACATCCCCGGCGCCCGCCGGCTCCGTGAGCACATGCTGGCCGATCTCGCGGCCCTGCGCGCACCGCTCGAGCAGACGGGCGCTGCCCAGGCCGCCGAGCTCGTCGCGCGCGAGCGCGCGCTGCTTGACGCGCTGCCGGCGCTCGAGGCAGACCTCGTCCCGGCGGACCTCATCGACCGGATCACCGCCGTGCCGCGTCCCGGCGAGCAATCGCCCGACAGCCTGCACGCGCTCGTGATGGACCTGCACCGCGCCCTCAACGCGCTGCAGGGGACCCTGGCCGAGGAGAACCTCGAGGGAGCGCGGGTCTGGCGCATTGAGCAAGCCGATCGGGCGCTGGTGCGCGCATTCATGTCGGGAGTCAACCGCACGGCCCCGTTGAAATTCGGCCATCCCGGGCTCGGCACGACCGCCACGCGAGCCGCGGGCAGGCTGATCATCCAGAACGACATCGGCGAGACGGAGAGCCACATCCTGGTGCTGCGCGTGGAAGGAAAGGAAGTCACACTGACGTATACCGATGTGCATGCGCAGCGCCTGGCCTTCCTCGAGAGCATGCTCGCGCCCTTCGCGCCGCAGTGGAGCCGTCCGAGCGCCGAGCTCGATGCAGGCCAGAGCGGCGGCTACCTACTGGCCGTCGGCCGATTCGCTGCGGCGGACGAGGCGATGCTCGAGCGCTACCTCTCCTTCCTCGGATCCCGCATCGTCTTCCTGATCGACTGGAACCGGGCGCGCAAGCGCCTGCGGCTCTTTCTCGACAAGCTCGCCGTGGTGCGGCTGCTGAAGTGGGCCGCGGACCGGGACATCGGCCATCGCGGCTTTCTCGCCGCCGGCGGGGAGCGGCTGCTCTACGAGGCCATCGAGTTCGCCCAGGAGGGACCGTTTCATTACGGGGAGCGTCTCGATGAGACACTCGGCCCGGAGGCGGCCTTCGAGTATCTCGAGTTCGTCCTCGAGCAGGCGAGCACCGGGCTGCTGCAGGGGCGCTCGGAGCGGTTCATCCGCGACGAGGTCAAAGCGGAGCTTGCGCGGCGCTTCCGCTCCGCCCACGTCAATCTGCTCACGGTCGGCTTGAGACACGCCGAGGGGGTGTTCGATCTGGCATCCGCCGTGCAGGAGTCCCTGTTGCATTGCGGGGAGCCCGGCGGGCAGGCATTGATCGCGCGTACCGCGGTGCGCGCTCGCCGCTGGGAGCAGCAATGCGATGCGCTCGTCTCGCGCATGCGCAGCATGGCCCGGCGCAGGGCGAAGTTTGAAGTCTACGCGGCGCTGATGCACGAGGCGGACGAGGCGGCCGACGGGCTGGAGGAAGCTGCCTTTCTCGCCACGCACCTCGGCGCCCTGGCTCCGCCACGAGCGGTGCTGGAATCCCTTCAGGGTCTCGCGGCGCTGCTGGTCGTGGCCGCCCAGGAGTCGGTCAAGATGTTCGAGGCGGCGAGCTACGTCACGCGCGAAGGCGCCCGCGAGGACCTGCAGGACTTCTTCGCCGCCGCCGACCGGGTCGGCGCGCTCGAGCACAGCACCGATGCCGCCGAACGAAGCGTGACGGGCAGACTGTTGGAGGGTGTTGCGGACGCCAGGGTGCTTTTTCTGGCCTCCAACCTCAGCCGCCGGCTCGAGCAAGCCGCCGACGCGTTATCGATCACGGCGCTGAGACTTCGCGATCACGTGTTGAGCGAGGTCTCCGGGCCATGAACTCCGCGCCCGAAGCGCACAGGCCGCTTTATTTCCTGCCGCCCCGCGAGCCCGCGCCCCCGGACACAAGCCCGGCCACCGTGGGCGCGAAGGCGTACGGGCTGCTGCGCCTCGCGCGGCTCGGCGTACCGGTGCCCCCAGGGTTCGTGCTTGGAACCGAAGTATGCCGCCGGTACCTCGCCTGCGGCGGGCGGCTGCCGCCGCAGGTGCATGAGCTGCTCGCCGCCGGCCTTGCTCGCCTTGAAGAAGCGACCGGCCGGCGCCTCGGCGACGAGCGGCGCCCTCTTCTCGTGTCGGTGCGCTCGGGCGCGCCGGTGTCGATGCCCGGCATGCTGGAGACGATCCTCAACATCGGTCTGTGCGAGCGCACGCTGCACGGCCTGACGCGCATGACCGGCAACCCGCATCTGACATTGGATTCCTATCGGCGACTGGTGCGCCAGTTCGTCGAAGTGGTCCATGGCGCCCCTGCGGACCGGTTTGATGCGCTCCTCGCGCGCGAGTGCGATCGGGAGGGGCTCTCGAGCACCCGTGAGCTCGACACGGCCGCCCTCAGGCGCATCGCCGAGGAATCGCTCGGGATCGCCGCGGCCTGCACCGGCCGCCCCTTCCCGCAGGAGCCGAGGGAGCAGCTCGAGCTGGCGGTGGAGGCGGGGCTGCGGTTCTGGGAGAGCGAGAAGGCCCCCCGGGACCCCCGCATCAACCATATCGGCGAGGCGCCGGGGAACGCCCTGACCATTCAAACCATGGGGGTCGGCAAAGCCCGCCGCCACCCGGGGGCGGGGGGGGGGGTCGACCCGCAACCCGGCACCGTCGCGAGGCGCGCGTAGCTCGGATTTT
>OFHJ01000022.1_pt1 | contig 60017 bp, 45 predicted proteins | sample 1522001 | NCBI WGS metagenome assembly OFHJ01 (sample SAMEA2464838, study PRJEB22497) | soil metagenome | biome: Grassland; feature: Farmland; material: Clay | place: Australia | collected 2013-02-01 | depth 1.2 m | reverse complement strand
CCGGCGGGTGAGGGGGGGGGGCGCTGGGCAGGGGTGTGTGACGGGGCTGGCGGTGAGGGGGGGCTGCGCCGCCTGGCCGAGGCGTGGCATCGGCGGGTGATGGCCGACGAGGTGGTGGCCCACGCCTTCAGCCACGGATTTCATCCCGACCACGTCGAGCGGCTGGCCGCATATTGGGCCGAGGCGCTGGGCGGCCCGAACCGGTATTCCGCTCGCTATGGCGATGAAACCGCCGTGGTCAGAATTCACAGCGGAAACGGCGAACACGAGGATATGGACCGCCGCGCCGTGGCCTGCTTCGACCAGGCGCTGGACGACGCCGGCCTGGCTGGCGACCCGCGCCTGCGCCAGGCGCTGCACGACTACTTCGCCTGGGCGACCACGGCGCTGGCGCGCTATCCCGGCTCCGCCGACGACGTGCCGGCGGGCCTTGCCATCCCGCGCTGGTCTTGGGATGGGCTTGAGGGCGGCGCGGCGGGCGGGCAAGCGGACGAACCCCGGCGCTAGGAACGCGGCTGCAACTGGCGCTGCCAGAAGTGCAGCATGCGCGTGAATAGGTCAATGCGCGCCGGGGGATCGGCGATGGCGTGGTAGCGGTTGGGATAGATCATCAACTGGAACGGCTTGCGGTAGCGGATCATCTGCTGGATGAACTGGAGCGTGTTCTGGAAGTGCACGTTGTCATCGCCGGTGCCGGCGACCAGCAACAGCGGATCACGCAGGTTCTGGACGTAGTTCACCGGGCTGCTGTCGTGGTAGCCCCTGGCGTTATTTTCCGGCAGGCCCATGTAGCGCTCGGTATAGGCGGTGTCGTAGTCGGTCCAGTTGGTGACCGGAGCGACGGAGATGGCGGCGCGCCAGACGCCGGGAGCGTGGGTCAGCTCATAGAGCGTGATGTAGCCGCCATAGCTCCAGCCCCAAATGCCGACGCGGCGGGGGTTCACGTAGGGCTGGGACTTCAGCCACTTCGCCGCCGCTACCTGGTCGGCGCAGGCGATGCGGCCGAAATGATGCTTGATCATGCCCTGCTGCGGGCGGGAGGCGTAGGTGTTGTCGCGGTTGTCCACGTCGAAGAGGACGAAGCCGTCGCGCAGCAAAATGTTGTTGAACAACGTGGTGGCGCCGCCCCAAGCGTTTTGGATGGTGGAAGCGAGCGGGCCGCCGTACTGGTTCATGATGACCGGGTATTTCTTGGCGGGGTTGAAATCCGGCGGAGTCTCCAGCCAAGCCCACAGCTTAGTGTGACCGTCGGCGGCAAGGATCTGGAAATATTTCCGCGGCTGAAGATGGTAGGCGGCGAGATTGACGGCGGGGCGCAGGACGTGGCGCTCGGCGGTTTGGGTCGCCCGCAGGAGCAGCTCCGGCGGCGTGGTGGAGGTGGAATAGGCCGCGAGGAAATGGTGGGCGTTGGGCGCCAGCGAAATGCGATAGTCCCCGGCGCGGCGGGTCAGGCGCTGCGGCGCGCCGCCGTTGACCGAAACGCGGTACAGGTCCGTGTCATAGGGCTCGACCAAGTCGGGCGCCGTACCCGAGCCGAGAACGCCGGCGGTGAAATAGACCCAGCCGTTGGCCTCATCCACGCCGAGAAATTCACCGACATTCCAGGGGCCGCGGGTGAGCTTGCGGATGAGGCGGCCGTCGCGGTTGTAGAGATAAAGATGATGCCAGCCGTCCTGGGCGGAGCCGAAAACAAACCAGGGCTTGGTCTTGAAGAAGTAATGGTCGAAGGTGGGGTTGATCCAATAGCGGTTGCGGATGGTTAGGACCAGGCGCTTGCGGCCGGTGCGGGGGTTGGCGAACCACAGGCGTTCGCGGGTTTGGGCGCGGTTCAAGGTGATGGCCCAAAGGCGATGGCCGCCGGGCAGCCAGCCGATGCGGGGCAGATAATCGTCCGGCATGCCGGCGACGTGAATCCAGGTGACCCGGTGGCTGGCAAGCCAATAGACGCCGAGATGAAGAATGGGGTTGGGATCGCCGGCGTTGGGAAAGTGCTGCCATGCGACGGTGGGAAAGTGGGGCAGGAAGTTGGGAAGCGGATAGGTGTGGACCGGGTTTTCGTCGAACTGCATGAAGGCGATGGCATCGCTGTTCGGGGACCAGGAGTAGCCATGGCGCAGGTTCAACTCTTCCGGATAGAGCCAATCCATGCCGCCGTTGAGGATGTTCTTGCGCCGCGGCAGAATGGGCACGCCGGGCTGGGGATGGGCGGGATGGACGCGCAGGAGTTGCAGATCGCCGCGATCCACGTAGCTCAGCCACTGTTCATTGGGCGAGAGGTGGGGCTGGGTCTTGGCGCCCGGAGAGCTGGTGAGCCGGCGGCTGGTGTGGGTGGCGGGGTTGTAGCGGTAGATCTGGTTCTGGCTGATGTAGAGCAAGTAATCGCTTTTCGGCGACCAGGAATAGCTGGCGAAGCCGTAGCGGGAAACGCGCTCGCGCTTGAGGGGATTCTTGATGGCGCTGAGCGGCTCGGCGGCGCCGGCCAGGGTGTGACCGGGGATGAGCAGGGACTTTTGGCCGGTGACGGCGTTGACCACATAAAGGTTGGCCAGCTTGTGGCCGGGAGAGCGCAGCAGATAGGAGAGCCGACGACCGCTGGGGCTCCATTCGATGCTCTTGGGCGCGTAGCCGGTCAGGCCCGGCTTGGCGTAGATCTTGCGGACGGTGAGCGGAGCCTGCGCGGCGGCGGGGAGGGCGAAGGTAGCGGCCAAGATAAACGCGGCGGCAAGACTCAGGGCAATGCGAACAGCGATCCGGTGGGACATCGGCAACGGCCTCCAGGGAACCTGCTAGCGTACTACGGCCAACGGCCGCGCGCGCCCAGCGGCCGCTGCGCCAAGGCGCCGTGCGCCGCTGGGATGGTTTGGCCCCGGCCGGCTCAGGCGCTCTGGAACGCGAAGTCCCCTGGGGTATAACGCCCGCATTTGTGGATCGGAGTAACTTAACATGCGTCTCACCGCACGGATCACGGCAGTAATCACTCCTTTTTGCGCTGGCGGCGTTTGCGACAAGCCTGCCCGGGACGTGGCGGGCCAAGATTACGACCAGAAACGGCTCCTCTTTCTACAATGTTTTCCACTTCCGGGTGCGCGGCCACGTGCTGACCGGCACGGTGGCAAGCGGCGACTATCCTCCCCTGCCCATCAGCCACGGCCGCGTCGCCGGCGCCCGTGTAGCCTTTGACGTGGTGCAGCACGCTGAGGACCACGCCTTCACTATGAAATACACCGGCACCTTGCACGGCGGCCGCCTGCCGCTCACGCTAACGTTCCCGCTCGGTGGCCACCAGGTGCAGATGGTCGCCCGCCGCAAGCCGTAGCCCCGCCGCCACGCCGACGAGGGCAGGGGCAACGCGGCGCGAGGCGCGCGAGTCCATGCGGAGGATGGCGGCCCTACCCAGCCCGGCCAGCGCCGTGGACGAGCCGCTGGTGGCGAGCACGCGCACCGCCATCGCGGCGCTGCGGGGCGAGACCGGCGATCTGGCCCGCGTGACCCGGCGGCTGGCCAAGCTGCTAACCGTGACTTCGGTGGCGAGCGCGCTGATCGGCGGATCGGAGGCGGCGATCGAGCATTATCGCGGCAGCTTCAACCAATGGTCCATGTGGACGCCGATCGCCTGCAGCGCGGCGCTGATGGCCGCCAGCACCGCCGCGCTCACCAGCCGGGCGGCGTTTCGCCGCTGGATGCCTGCGGCCAGTTGGCTGATGATCGGCGATGGGCTGGCGGGACTTTTCTATCATGCCCGCGGCATCCACCGGCGGCCGGGGGGATTCCACGAGCCGATCTTCAATTTGGCGGCGGGGGCGCCGATCTTCGCGCCGCTGATCTTATCCGGCGCCGGAGCGGTGGGCCTGCTTGCCCTGCTGCTGGACCGCAGCGCCGGGCAGGCGGAGCGATGAGCCGAGCATGGCGGCAATGCGGCCGCGGCCGCGGCCGGAGGCGGGGAGGACGAAGGTGAAGGCGCCGCCATCACACCGCCAGGAGCTGGCGTTGCCGCGGGGGCGCCGGGCACGCCGCATCGAAAGCCGCTACATCAACACCGGCTATTACCCCGGCTATGACGTGCTGGACCAGCAGGGGCATTGGGATCAGCCAACCTGGGAAGCGATTCGGCAGCGAATGGAGGAGATTCCGCCGCTCCGCTTTTTTACCCGCGATGAGGCGGAGATCTACCGCCGGCTGTGCGACGAAATCGTCGGCCAGGATGCGGAGCGCGATCCCTGGACCGTGCCCATCGTCCACTTCCTGGACGCCAAGCTGCACCGGAACGAAACCGACGGCTATCGCTTCGCCGGCATGCCGCCGATGCGGGAAGCGTTTCGCCTGGGCGCGGCGGCGGTGGATGAGAGCGCGCAGCGTCTGTTTGGCCGCGCGTTCACCGCCCTGGACCGGGAGCAACGGCGGGAGGTCGTGCGCCGGCTGGCGGCGCAGGAGCTGCCGGGACGAAAATGGCGGCGGCTGAACCCGAAGCATTTTTGGCATCATTTGGCGACCGCGACGGTGGCCATCTTCTACGCGCATCCCTATCTATGGAACGAGATCGGGTTTGGCGGACCGGCCTATCCCCGCGGCTACATGCGGCTGGTGAATGGCGAAGCCGAACCGTGGGAGGCGCGCGAAGAGCGGGCGGCGCTCCGGGGCGGCGCGAAACCTGCGGCGGCCTAGGCGCGGGCGGCGAGGCGAGGCGACTCGGCGATGTGGGAGCACCTCAGCATCCGGCGGCTGATGGAAAAGCGGATGCGCCGCTATCCGCACGGCGAGGAGCTGGATTTCGCCATCATCGGCTCCGGCCCCGGGGGCAGCATGCTGGCGGAAAAGCTGTCGGCGGTGCCGCATTTAAAGATCGTGGTGTTTGAGGCGGGACCGGTGATGGATCCGCTGGAAGACATGGTCAGCGACGAGTTGGCGTCGCGGGAGTTGTATTGGAACGAAGACCGCATCAGCGGCGGTGGCACGCCGCTGGCGCTGGGACGGAACAACAGCGGGCGGTGCGTGGGCGGATCCAGCGTGCACATGGCGGCGTTCATGCCGCGGCTGCACCCGTCGGATTTCCAGACGCGGACATTGGATGGCGTCGGCGAGGATTGGCCGATCCGGTATGAGGATTTGGAGCCGTATTACCAATGGCTGGAGGACGAGGAGCCAATCGCCGGCCCGCCCTGGTATCCATGGGGCAAGCCGCACGGGCCGTATCGCAACGGGCCACACCTGATCTCGACGCCGGGGCTGAAATTTCAGGTAGGCTGCCAACGGCTCGGGATCCGTTGGGTGCCGGGGCCGGTTTCGATCTTGAACGGCAGCTCGCGCGCCGATGGCCGCTCGCGCTGCACCTACCGCGGCATGTGCCTGCTGGGCTGCAAGCCGAACGCCAAGGCCAGCCCCATCACCAACCAACTGCCGCGCGCCATCCAGCGCGGGGTGGAAGTTCGCGCGGACACCTTTGTCGGCCGGATCGAGCATGACGCGCGGGGGCGGGTGAACGCGCTGTTGTGCTTTGACCGCGCGGGTCGGGCCTACCGGCAGCCGGCGCGCCATGTGGCCGTCTGCGGCTATGCCATCGAAAGCCCTCGGCTCTTGCTGAACTCGGCGTCCCAGCTGTTTCCCGACGGATTGGCGAACCGCAGCGGCGTGGTGGGGCGGTATTTCATGGCCCAGGCGGCGACCAAGGTGATGGGCCGGTTCGAGGATCTAATTCGGCCCTACAAGGGACCGCCGGCGCAGGCGGTGTCGGAAGACTTTTACGAAACCGATCCGAAAAACGACTTCAAGCGCGGGTTCAGCCTGCAAACCATTGGCCCGCTGCCGGCGGAGTTCGCCGAAGCCATGGCCGAACAGGGACTGTGGGGCGAGGAGCTGCGCGAAACGATGCGGGACTACAACCATCACGCGGCGATCGGATTGTTGGGAGAGATGCTGCCCGATGCGCGCAACCGGGTGGAGCTGGCCCGCGGCAAGGACGCCAAGGACCACTTCGGGCTGCCGGTGGCTCAGGTGACGTTCGACTTGTTCGAGAACGACCGCAAGCTGGAGACGGCGGCACGGAAGAAAGCGGTGGAAGTGATGGAGGCGGCGGGGGCGAAGCAGATCAAGGCGCAACTGCGTTTTGCCCACATTGTCGGCGGCTGCCGCATGGGCAACGACCCCAGGCGCAGCGTGGTGGATGGGTTTTGCCGCAGCCACGACATTCCCAACCTCTATATCGCCGACGGCAGCGTCTTCGTCACGCAAGGAGCGGCCAATCCGGCGCTGACCATCCAGGCCATCGCGGCGCGGGCCGGGGATGAGCTGGCCGCGCGGGCGCGGCGGGCGGCGTAAGCGGGATCGGGACTTATTTCCTCTGGCGCGGCTGCAAGGCGGCTGAGCGGCCCTATTTTGGACGCGCTGGGCTGCGCCGTGGGCGAATATTGACCATGGTCAGACCATGATCGTTTCTGTGATATCCTCGGCCTATGGCAGAGGAAATTGCCATTTCCAAATTCAAGGCGACCTGCCTGGCGGTGCTGGAACGCGTAGGCAAGACGGGCCGTCCGGTGGTGGTGACGCGCTTCGGGCATCCCGTGGCGGAGATCGTTCCGCCGGGGGGTGCGGCGACCAAATCCCGCCGGCGCCGGCTCGGCGCCATGAAGGGCACGGCCGTGATCCTGGGTGATGTCGTTGGGCCGGTTTTGGATCCCGAGGACTTCGACGCGGTTCGTGGCGAATGGGAACCCCCGGAGGAACGGTGAGGTTTCTGCTCGACACGCACATTTGGCTCTGGCAGGCGCTGGAGCCAGGGCGGCTGCGGCCGCGGCTGCGGGCCGTGCTGCAGGAGCCAGGACATGAGTTCTGGCTCTCGCCGGTGTCGGTATGGGAACTGTCCACGCTGTGCGCGAAACGCCGCTTTCGGATCGAAAGCGGCATGGAGCTGGGCGCATGGGTGCGGGAATCCATGCGGCGGTCGGAGCTGCGAGAGGCGCCATTGACGCTGGAAGCAGCCCTGGCGTCGGACTCCTTGTCGTGGGTGCATCAGGATCCCGGTGACCGGCTACTGGCGGCGACGGCGCAGGTGATGGGACTGGTGCTGGTGACGGCGGACGAGCGATTGCTGGGAGTCCCGGGCCTGGCGGTGCTGGCCAACGCCTAGGAGCGGCCCAGCCACCCATCCTTGATCCAGTGATCGGCGCGGGCTCCAGCCGCGCCGCCGGCGGGGCGTCCCGCAAGCGGTACGGCCCGAATTGCGAGGCTGCGACTGGGCTTCGGCGGCAGCGGCGGACGCCCGGCGGCGTCCCGGGCATCTCAGCCTACCGCGAATGGCTTGCGTAAGCCGCTGATTCGCTGCCACGCGCCCGCTGTCGCGCGCGGCCGGCCGGCCGCGCGCGATTAACGGGCGGCGGCGCGCTGGCGCTGGTAGGCGATATAGCCGCTATCGGCGGGCGTGCGGCCCAACTGGCGCAGCATATGCACCACCTGGCCGAGATGGTAGGCGGTGTGATGGCTGAGCTGCAACATCACCGCCTCGACCGGCGTCTGCAAGGCTTGGCCCTGGCGCGTGTAGGCGATCACCCGGTCGGCGGCGCCCTCCGGCTGTGCGGCCAGCCAATCCCGCATCCCGGCGGTCGCGGCTTGCCAGCGGGAACGGATCGCGGCCAGGTCGGGCAGGTCGGCGGCGGCGGGAAAACCACGCTGCCCACCGCGCAGGCGCGCGCCCCAAATCTCCTGCGCGCCGAAGATGTGCAGCACCGTCGCGTGCAAGTTGGCGAAACTCCCGCCTAAGGGGCGCTGCCACTCTGCGGCGGTGAGCGGCTCCAGCGCGGGAAAAATGCGCTCGCGGGCCCAGTCTTGGTAATGAATCAGGTCGAGCAGTTCGGCGTTGGTCATGGCGGAAATTCCGCGTGGCGGAAAAATTGAGTGCGAACGTTGGCTAGCGCGGGCCCAGCCCGCCGCTGGCGGGCGTCCCGCTTGGCGTGGCTGGCGCAGTGCCCAGCTTCGCCGGGGGCACCGGCCAAGCATCACGCAGGCGGCACAGCCGTTCCGGTAGCTCGCGCCGGTACGCCCGGGCCGCGCCGTCAGGCCTTGGCGAAGATGCCGTGCAAGAACAAGGCGGTGTATTCCTTGCCCATCTCCTCGCCCTTCACCGCGCCCTCCGGGCGCCACCACTGATACATCCAGTTGATCATGCCCAGCAAAGCGAAGGCGGCGACGCGGGGACGGACGGCGTAATGCCCGCCGCGGCGGCGTTGCACCTCGGCGATCAGGTTCTCCAAAAAGACGATATAGGCCTTCTTGCGGGCGTTGATCTGCCGCTTCTCCTCCGGGCGCAAGGCATGGTTCTCATGCAAAATGACCGTGATTTCCCGCTCGCGGCCGCCGACCACCACATCAATGTGCAGCCGGATGCAGGCGCGCAGCCGCTCTTCCGGGTCGGCGATGTTCCGCACCACGGCCACGACTTGCGTCTCAAAGATATCCATCCCGTAACTCATGATCTGAAACAGGATTTCGTCCTTGCTTTCGAAATGGTGGTAGAGGGCGGCCTTGCTTAGATTCAAGGCGCTGGCGACATCCTGCATGGAGGTGGCGTCGTAGCCTTGCTGCTGGAACAGGTGGGCGGCGGTAAACAGGATGTCCTTGCGGGAATCGTGGCCGGGCATGGGCGCCTCCGGGTTTTGCAAAGCGGCCCAGCCGCCCGGGTTTTGGCCGCGCCGCAGGCGGGGCGGGGCGATGGCGGGGCTTTCGTGAACCGGCCGCTTCCTCGGCGGCCGATCACGTGGAAGGCACATGCTACCATCCCCGTCCCGCCAGACGGCAGAAAAAGGCAGGGGTGGGGATTTTCCCGTTGACAGGCCGGGCGGGGGCTGCGATTCTGGTGCTTACCGTCCGGTCGGTAGGAGGAGATTTCGATGCCCGTTCCGATTTATTACGCATCCGACGCCCAGCCCGAGCTGCTGCGGGGCAAAACCATTGCCATCATCGGCTACGGCAGCCAGGGGCATGCCCATGCGCTCAACCTGCGGGACAGCGGCCAGCGGGTGATCATCGGCTTGGAGCCGCACCGGGCCAGCGCCGCGCGGGGGCGGGAAGACGGCTTCGAGGTGCTGCCGGTGGCGGAAGCGGCGCGCAAGGCGGACTGGATCCAGATTCTGCTGCCGGATGAGACGCACGCGGCGGTCTATGAGGCCTCGATCCGGCCGCACCTGACGGCGGGCAAAATCCTGGGACTGTCGCACGGCTTCAGCATTCATTTCCGCACCATCGTGCCGCCGCCGAACGTGGACGTGGTGATGATCGCGCCGAAAAGTCCGGGGCACTTGGTGCGGCGCGTGTATACGGAAGGCAAGGGCGTGCCGGCGCTGCTGGCGGTAGCGCAGGATGCCAGCGGCAAGGCGCGGGAGTACGCGCTGGCCTACGCGGCCGGCATCGGAGCCACGCGGGCGGGAGTGCTGGAGACCAGCTTCCGGGAGGAAACCGAGACCGATCTGTTCGGTGAACAGGCGGTCTTGTGCGGTGGACTGACGTCGCTGATCAAGGCCGGTTTCGAAACGCTGACGGCGGCGGGCTACGCGCCGGAGATCGCCTATTTCGAATGCCTGCACGAAATGAAGCTGATCGTGGATTTGATCTACGAGGGCGGGCTGGCGCGGATGCGCGACTCCATCTCCAACACCGCCGAATACGGCGACCTGACGCAGGGGCCGAAGGTGATCGGCGAGGAGACCAGGCGGGCGATGCGGGAAATGCTGGGGCGCATCCAGGACGGGAGCTTCGCGCGGCAGTGGATCGCTGAAAATCACGACGGCGGGGCGCAGTTCCGCAAGCTGCGGGAGCGGGAAAAGGCGCTGGCGATCGAGCAGGTGGGGGCTAGGCTGCGCGGCATGATGAGCTGGCTGCAACCCGGCGGCGAGAAGGCGGGCAAGGCCGCGCCGGCGCCGGAACCGGCGGCGGCGGGGAGCCGGCGATGAGCCGGCCGAACCGCGCCGCGTTGCAAACGCCGCCGGCGGCGGGCGGGACGCGAGAAGCGGCGGCGGACCAGCCCAGCCGCATGGGCGCGGAGCTGGTGTGGGCCACGCTGCGAGCCGCGGGCGTGGAGGTGGTCTTCGGCTATCCCGGCGGCGCGGTGATCCCGCTCTATGACGCGCTGGAGGGCAGCGGCATCCGCCACGTGCTGACGCGGCACGAGCAAGGGGCGGCGTTCGCCGCCGAGGGCTATGCCCGGGCGACGGGGCGGTGCGGGGTGGCGATCGCCACCAGCGGACCGGGGGCGACGAATCTGGTGACCGGCATCGCCGACGCGAAGATGGACTCCGTCCCGCTGCTGTGCATTACCGGCCAGGTGCGCAGCAGCTTGCTGGGCACCGACGCCTTCCAGGAAACCGACATCTTTGGCTTGACGCTGCCGCTGACGAAATGGAGCCGGCTGGTGAAGAGCGCCGATGAGATCCCGGCGGTGCTGGAAGAAGCGATGCACCACGCCACCACGGGACGGCCGGGACCGGTGCTGGTGGATCTGCCGGTGGACGTGCTGAAGGCACGCACCACCGCGCCGCCCAGCGGGGCGTATACCCCGCCGCGCCGCAAGCACGCGCCGGGATTTCCCGCCACCGCCGCCGCCGCCCTGCTGCGGGAGGCGCAGCGGCCGGTGCTGCTGATCGGCGGCGGCGTTAAGCTGGCCGGGGCGGTGGAGGAAACGCGGCGTCTACTGGACTGGCTGCAAATCCCCGCGGGAGCGACGGTGCACGGGCTGGGGGTGATTCCGAATGAAGCTCCCTACGCCTTGGGCATGGTCGGCATGCACGGAACGCGGCGGGCCAACCTGGCGTTGCACGAGGCCGATTTGCTGGTGATCTTCGGCGCGCGGCTGGACGACCGGGTCACCGGCGATCCGGGACGCTTTGCGCCGGAGGCGCGCGTGGTGCACTTCGATATTGACCCGGCGCAGTTGGACCGGGTGCGGCGGGGCGATCTGGCGGTGATCGGCGATTTGGCGCAGACGCTGCCGCAACTGCGCGCGGCGCTGGCCAGCGCCAAGCTGCCGGACTTCACCCGCTGGCGCGACGTGGCCTGCGGCGCGGACCGTTCCGACCCGGAGCCGAACTCGCGGGGACTGGCGCCGGTGCGCTTTTTGGACCGGCTGTTCGCGGAGCTGCGGCGCAAGACGGAGGAGGCCTTCGTGGTCGCCGACGTCGGCCAGCACCAGATGTGGGCGGCGCAGCGGTACCGCGCCGCATTCCCCCGCGGCTTCATCACCTCCGGCGGGCTCGGGGCGATGGGCTTCGCCCTGCCGGCGGCGATCGGCGCGCAACTGGCGCGGCCGGAGACGCCGGTGGTGTGCATCGCCGGCGATGGCGGCTTCCAGATGAACATCCAGGAACTGGCCACCATCCGGCGCTGCCAATTGGCGCTGAAGATCCTGGTGGTGGACAACCAATACCTGGGGATGGTGCGCCAATGGCAGCAGTTGTTTTACCAGCGCAATTACGCCGAAACCGACCTCAGCGATAACCCCGATTTCGTGGCCATCGCCGCCGCCTATGGCATCCCCGGCGAGCGCATTCAGTCCGATCCGGCCGCGCCAGCCGGCACCGACGCCCAGGGGGAAGCGGCCATTACGCGCTTCCTGGCGACGCCGGGACCGGCGATGCTGGTCTACGCCTGCCCGCATGAGGCCAACGTCTTCCCCATGGTGCCGTCCGGCGCATCGCTTTCGGAGATGTTGCTGACGGAGGAGGAGTAATGGCGGCAACGGCGGTGCATCGAGTGGAGATCCGCTACCGTAACCGGCAAGGGGCGCTGCTGCGCATCCTGAACGCGGTCTCGCGGCGCGGTTTGGACATTCCCTATGTGTTGGCCGAGTCCGCCGGCGACAGTCATCAGGCAACGCTGCTGCTGGAGGTCACGTCCATCCAACTGGCGCAGTTGGGGCGGGAATGGCGCAGCATTGTGGACGTAGTGGATGTGCGCCAGCCGGTTCCTTTGCAGCCAGAGCCGGCGCCGGAAGGGTTCGGTTCCCCCGTCTAGGCTTGTGCCGCGGGCGCTCCCAGCGGTCCAGCCGGCCGGTGCGGGACATATTGCGTCGTTGGGGTGCGGCGGGGCGGCGATCGCCGGCAACGGACGGCCGCTGGCGCCCTGAGCTTCTCCCGGTTACCGTGACCGAAAACCTCCCGCAGTTGAGCATCCCACCGCAGCGGGTCGGCGGCTACGGACACCGCGATGCTAGGTGGAAGTTCGGTACGCTGGCCGCAGGGCCAGGCCAGCGATGCCGGATAATAAACAGGTGCTTTGCTGGAGCGGCATTTTTCTGTTCGCGGCCCTAGCCGCTCCCGGTCATGCGGCGGCGCCGCATCGCGCCCCGCCGCAGACCGCACGCCGGCCCGCCCAGACGCGCGCCGCGGTGGCCGCTCCCAGCCTGCAACAACAACACCGCTGGCTGGCGCCGGCGATGCGGGCCGCCCGGCGGCGGCAATGGGATTTGGCATTTTGGCTGGCGAAGCAGGCGACCGAGGCGCATGGCCAGACCGCGCTGCTGCATGCCGTTCAGGCCGCGCTCGGGGAACAAGCCGTCCGCGCCCATTTGCTGCAAGCCCAGCGGGAGCAGGAGGCGGGCGACGCGCTGGCGGCCGGGCTGGATTATCGCGCCGCGTTGGCCATCCAGCCCGGGAACACCGTGGCGCGGCGCGCGCTGATGCGCCTCTTCGCCTTGGCGCCCGCGGCGCCGGCGGAAACTATGCTGGTGCGGCGTGCGGCGCCGCCGGTGCAATTGGCGCTGCCGCGACGGCCGCGCAGTTTCAATTTGCATGGCGGGCTGCGGCAGATCATCGGCGACGTGGCCGGCGCCTACGGCCTGCGGGCCTATATCCAAAACACGGTGCCCGATGCGCCGGTCCGCTTGCATGTGGGCGAAGCGAATTTCGGGCAAGCGGCGCAATTGCTGCGGCACGTGGGCCATGTCACCTGGACGGCGGTGGGACCGCATACGGTCTATTTCGGCCTGGCGAGCCAGGCGCGGCGCTTCCAGCCGCTGGAGCTGCGCACCTTTTACCTGCCCTGGGTGACCAAACCAACCGACCTGGTGGAGCTGGAGCAGACGCTGCGCGTCATCCTGAACCCCTATGAAGTGCAAGGCGACACGGCGGCGCAGAGCATCACCGTGCGCGGGCGGCCGGCGGTAGTGGACGCGGCGGAGCGCCTGCTGCTGAACTTGAGCGGGACGCAGGGCGGGGTGATGTTCGAGGTGCAGGTGGCGGAGGTGAACCGCAGCTTGGCGCGGGAACTGGGCGTGACCGCGCCGTACCAGCTCCAGGCGCTGGCGTTGGGGCCCATTCTCAGCCAGCTCGCCAGCGCAAATCTGAGCGAATCGCAGCTTCTCCAGCAGCTATTCCAAAGCGGCGGACTGAACGGGCTGCTCAACGGCGGGCAACTCACGGCGCAACTGGCGGGGCTGGAAAGCCAAATCGCGCCGCTGCTGTCCACGCCACTGGTGACGTTTGGGGGCGGGCTGACGGCGATGGCGCTGACGCTGCCGCCGGCGACGCTGAACCTGAGCCTGAACACCTCGCGCAGCGAGACATTCCAGCAGGCGTGGCTGCGCGCCGATGCGGGCCGGCCGGCGACGCTGCAAATCGGCGAGCGCTATCCCGTCGTGAACGCCACGTTCTCGCCGATCCTGGACAGTTCGGCGATTTCCAAGGTGCTAGGCAGCGGCACTTTTCAGCCGCCGTTCCCGTCCTTTACGTTCATCAATTTGGGGCTGAGCCTCAAGCTGACGCCCCATCTCGAAGGGCGCGGCCGCGTCCTGGTGCAGGTGCAGGCGCGGGAACAGTCGCTGAGCGGCGCGAGCAACAACGGCATACCCGTGCTGGAAAACCATCACCTGTCCACGCTCGTGGATTTGCGCGATGGCGAGCCGGCGCTGGTGGCGGGATTGGCGTCCCAGCAGAACCAGACCATCCACACCGCGCTGCCGGGGCTGGGACAAATCCCCGGGCTAGAGAACGCCTTCGGCACCAGCCAGACCAACCGCCAGCAGGACGAGCTGGTGGTGGTGATCACGCCGCATATCGTGCAGGCGCGACGGGCGCAGACGCGGGCAATTTGGCTGCCGGCGGATGACTTCCGCGCGGGCGGCTATGCGCCCGCGCCCGTCGTGCCGCCTGCGCCCAAGCCGGTAAAGCCGCGGCGGCCGACGCCACATAGCCCATTTTTCCGGTTCCCGCATCCGGCGGTACCGCCGGCAAAGCGGACCAGCCAGCCGGCCGGCGCCGCCGCCTTTTAGCCCGCCTTGCCCGCAGCCGCGGCGGCCGCCAGCGTGGTGAAGTTTGCCGCGGAGGTGGCGCTGGCGCCGGCGGCTTGCACGGTCACCGTGACCGTGTATTTTCCGGCCGGGAAAATGTGCAATGGAATGTTGGCCACAAACGGAATGCGGCCCTGTTTGTCGGGCGCGGGCAGCGGCGAGGGCGGGGTGCGCACGAATGTCGTGCCGTCCTTGGCGAAGCTCATGCTGACGGTCGCACCCGAGGTGCCGGGTGGCACGGCGGCGATGAAATAGAAGCCGACGGTACTCTTGGGATCGGAGCTGGCATCTAACTTGCCGCTAAGGTTGGGCACCAGTTGGTAGTTTTGATAGTGCAGCGGATCGTAGGGCTTGGCCGCGCCTTTGGCCGGCGGCCTCACGGTGACGGCCCCGGCCAGCACGACAACGCTGCTGATCCGTACCTTGCCCGCCGCCGGCACGGTTAAAGGGCGGGTGATGACCGTGGTTTTTTTCGGGTCGGCTTGATACACGACGGTTTGCACCGTGTACTCGCCGGCGGGCAGGAACGCGGTATTGACGAACGGCGCCGTCATCGTATTCTCGAATTTGGACAAACTTTTCGGCGGAACGGCGAAGCCGAAGGGACGGCTGTAGTTTTCCACCACGCGGCCATGGGCGTCCTTGATCAGCTGCAGAACGTAGCAGCGGACCAGAACTTTGCCCTTCAAATTGGGATCGCGTTTGGCCAATGCGGCGCTCGTCGGGGCCGCATCCAGATCGTGCAGCGGAATTCGGGTTTCCAGCCGCACGGTCGCAAAATCGCCGCCGGCGGGAAATGCCAGCGCTCCGGTGTCCACGGCGAGGTCGTGGGGCGCCGGTTGGACACCGAGTTCGGCCAGCAAGGGCTGGTCATAGCTGTGCGCCGGGCTGGCCAATTGCGGGGTGGCGTAGTAGCCCTTGCGCGCACGCACAATCCAATGCGGATGGCCGATCACCTTGATGGTGATGGCGTGATAGCCGCCGGCGCCGGTGGTGGTGGGCTGATAGTTTAGTTCGTAATGGCTGCCGATGTCGTCGGCGATCTTGGTCATGAAGGGATTGAGGTCGTTGGTTCGCGAGGCCACGAAGCCGCCGGTGGAATCCGCCAATTGCCGGAGGTTGGTCAAGCGCCCGGCGTAGGAGATATTCTCCTCGCTGTTGCCGAGATTGGCCTCGGCGCTGCTGACCGCGCCCCGCCCACCGGCCATGTCCTGCTGGTCCGCCGTCCCGACCGCTTGTTGCATGCTCTGGGTGATCTCGCTGGCGCTGGACTGGAGGGACAGACCGGTGGGATCAATCGCGTAAAACGCGACGTGGTTGCGATTGGCGTCGTGGATGAGGGCGCGGAGCACGAAGACCGTATTGCTGTTGACGCCCAGCCATTGGCTGAAATAGAGAACCTCCTTGCGGCCGGGCAGCAGGCTCAAGCCGTCCACCAGCGAGCGCAGCGCGGTCAGGCTTTGCCAGCCCTGGTCCTCGCCGGCCATGGCGGCGGAGCGCTGGAGGCTGTTGGCGATCATTTGGCTGAATATGGATTGGGAGACCGAAGTCGCGGCCACGCCGAGGGCACCCGGCTGGACGCCGGTGCTCATCACCGCCTGCTGCGCCTCGCTGAGAGCCTGCGCCTGATCCGCCAGCGCCTGATTGGTCGCTTGCTGCGCGGTAATCGAGGTTTGGCGGTATTGCTGCGCCGTTCCCCCCGTAGCCACCTGGATGGCCTTCTCCAGCTGGGCGCGATTCTTGGTCACCGGCGACAGCGCGTAGAGCACGCTGTCAATGCGGTAGACGGCGCCGTAATCGGCGGGGCCGAATTCCCGGTGCAAGAAATAATCCGCGGTTTGTTTGGCCAATTGCCGCCCACTGCCGGTGACGCGGTCAAAGACGAACAGGACCAGGTTGAACGGCTGGGGACGGAGAGCCGCGGACAGCCCGACTTTTTCCAAGTCCGCTCCGGTCAGATGCACGGAACGGGAGACCAAGCGAAAGCTGTCAATTTTTTGCCGCTGGCCGTTGTCCAACAACTCCAACTGACTGGGCTTGAGATTCTTGATGATCTTGCCGTGGCGGTTGGTCACCACAAGATCCACCATGACCTCATTTACGTTCTTGCGGATAACGGGTTTAGGCGTCTGCGCTCCCGCGGCGAGAGCGAGCATGGCGGCGGCGAGGAAGGAGGCGGCGGAACGAAGGGAAGTCAGCTTCATGGAGTACCTGAATGGGGTTGGGAATGGAGGTAAACGGAGGCGGGCAAAGTGCCCTTGGTGCGGAAGGAGCTGCTGAGGCGCTCCAACCGGCGGAAGGCCCGTTCTTCGCGCAGCGCCGCCTTCTCGCGGTGCAGGTGAAGATCGGCTTGGGCGAGGGTATAGCGCACCTGGCTGTTTTCCGGAGCCAGGGCCTTGGCCCGCTCCAGTTGCGGCACGGCGGCGGCAAAATGGCCCTGACGAAAGGCAACGTAACCCACCATGTAATGCGTGGCGAAATCGTTCGCCTGCGCGTGCAGGGCTTGGCGGGCCAGCACCATGGCCTGGGAATAGTGTGCGCCCTGCACGCGCAGCGCCGCCAACTGCAAGAGCGACGGTACGTTGTCCGGCTGGATTTGCAGTTCCCGCTGGAAGGCTTGGGCGGCGGCGTGCAAATGACCCGTGCGGATCAGCAAGATACCATCGCTGTACTGAACGTAGGGCACACGGGGAAATTCCCGCAGAACGACGGCCATGGCCTTTTCCGCCGCCGCCTGTTTGCGCGCCTCAAGGTGATACATGGCCAGTCCCATCGCATCCACCAGGCGGCGCCGCCGGGCGGAAAGCACACGCGAGAGCTGATCGGGCAAAATCGGCATGCGCAAGGCGGCGAGGCCGAAGGCCTGCACGATCCCGGGCGAGGTGCGATGATTGAGGGCAAAGCCGCGCAAAAGATGGCGCGCCTGGGGAAATTGCTCCAGCATCAGCAAATCCTGGGCTTCATCGTAGAGCGACACCGCTTCCAGGTTGAGATTCGGCAGGCCCAGCGACCGGCCTTCTTGGAGGTGAGCCAAAGACTGGCCAAAATCGCGCGCCTCGAAGTCGCAAAGCCCGAGCATGGCCCAAGGAGCGCCGTGCCCAGGGTCGAGATGGGTCAGGTGTTGGAAGGCTTGCCGCGCTCCCTCCAGGCGGTGAGCTTCATACAGCAGGGTGCCCAGATCCCAGAGGCCCTCCTTCCATTTGGGGTCGGCGCGCAGCGCCGCGGCGAGGGCGCGCATGGCCGGGGCGGGCTTGCCGGCGGCGACGGCCGCGACCGCGGCCTGCTTCAACTGCGCCACCGGCGGCGTGCCGGGCGGAGCCGTAGCGCCCGCCCTTGCACAGAAAGCGACCAGGCATGCCGCCACGATCGCTCCCCGCACCCGCGGATTGCCCGCGCAAGCCAGCCGCGCCTTCATGGATGCCCCCCGGCGTTAGGGGCCGCGAGCTGCAACGACTCGCGCCGGCGCTGCTGAATCGCCTGCTTCTGTTTGTCCGCGATCAATTGCCGCAGCATGGCGCGCTGCGCCGCGCCGAGTTTGGGCTGGTGCAAGCGGTAATAGATCTCGCCCAGCACGACATGCCCCTGGGCATTCTTGGGATGCGCCTCCACCACCGGCGCCAACAGGTTGCGCGCCGCCCTGAGGTGACCCTGGTGAAAAATGACCAGCGCCAACTGCAGCGCGGGCTGAAAGGCGCCGGGCACCATTTCGTGGGCGCGGCGCAGATAGGGCGCGGCCTTCGCCAACTCGCCCTGCTGCGCGTACAAAAAGCCGAGGTAGAAATTGGTCTCATAGCTGGTCGGATCCAGCGCGTACTCTTTCTGGAAGTTGCCCAAGGCGGTCGCCGATTCCCCCGACAAAAGCTGCGCCTCCGCGAGCCATAAATGCGCCAGCGGCATCTTGGGAGCCATCCTCACCGCTTGTTGATATTCGGCGATGGCCTGCTTCCATTTGTGGTCTTGGCGAAAGGCGTCCCCCAACATCAGGTGCACGACAGCGGAATTGCCCTCCTCCATCACCCGGTTGATCCAAATCTCGCCGCGGTGAACGTGGCCGGCGCGGATGAGCGCCGTACCACGCACATAGGCCAGCGCCAAGTCGTGCCGATGCGCGGTGCGGAGCGGAGCGGTCAGCCGGATCGCGGCGGCGTAATGGCCGAGGGAAATTTCGCAATTCGCCAGCAGCAGCGCGGCGCGGTAGCTATCCGGATTTCGCGCCAGATAACTGCGGAAATTTCTCGCCGCCGCCGCCAGTTGCCCGGTTTTGAAATAGGCCAGGGCCAAATCCATGCGCGCCGCCGCGAGTTGGGGGTCCAGCCGCAGCGCCCGGCGATAGGCGCGAATCGCGGCGCCAAAGCGCCCCTGCCGCGCGGCGTCTACGCCGCGTTGGGCAACTACCGCGGCCCGGCTGGAGGCGGGCGCCTGCCCCCGCGCCGACATCCCCCCCATCCCCACGACGGCCGCTCCCGCCACAGCCGACCAAAACCACCGCATGGCGGACATTATAAGACCGGAGCCGCCGGACGGCGGCGGGGACGCCGTCCGGCGCGCCATCGAGCCGGGATCAGAAAATGAACTTCAAGCTCAGCGACATCTCGCGGTGGCCGGTCCAACTGTGCAAGTAACCGGGCATATTCTGCGCGTTGACTCCGGGATTGCCGCTCAGCGCCGGCGACTGGAGGTAGCCAGCATAGGGAAGGATCATCGTCGGCGACTGCGTCCCATTCACGGCCAGGATACCGTTGGGATGGTTGAAGACGTTGAACGCTTCGACGCGAACCTGGAGCTTGCGGACCTCGCTCTTGCCGATGCCGAAGCTCTTGAACAGTCCCAGATCGGTATTTACGATTCCCGGGCCATGGATGTAGGGGATCTGGTAATCCCCATTTTTGCCGGGGCCCGGCGATTCAAAGCAACTGGCATTGAAGACCTGGTTGGGCTGTAGGTTCGCCGTCGGATTACAGGTAACGAAAGTATGCACCGTGGTGTCCGGGGTTCCGGCGATGATGTTGGCGTTGTAGTCGCCGGGACAGCCGCTGCTTCCGTTCGCCCCGCAGATCGAGGCGTCGCTGAGGTTCATCGTCGTGCCGGCGGCGCCGTTTTGGTTGGAATTAATGATTGGGAAACCCTGCTGGAGGCTGGTGATACCGGTAATCTGCCAGCCGTCCAAAGCCTCGTCGGCTACGAAGTTACTGCCGAAGAGTTTTTGCCCAAAGTTGGGCAGGACAATGTTGTATTGCGCTGATAACGCGTTCGTCACGTCGTAGGGCAATGGGCCATAGCTGCGGCCGCGGTAGTTGAAGGGATCCACCGGGAAGCCGCCGCCGTTAAAGATACCACTGACGCCCAACGCCTTACTGAAGGTATAGGCGAAGCTATACGTCAGGTGGGGCGTCGTGCGCGTGGCGGTTAACTGGAAGGCGTTGTAATTCTGGTAATACTGCGGCGCATTGTATGTGATTGTGCCGTATGCGCCATAGGGCCGGAACGGCTGGTCGCCGTTCATCTGGCTGGGCTCGGTGGGGCTGGGGCAGGTCGTCAGGGAGCTGTACCCTTGCGCCTGGCAGGACGCCGTCCACATCGGCGTTTCCGTGCCGGGCTGGATCAGGTTGTAGTTGAAGCCGCCGTTGCCGCTCCCGCCGGGGCCCATCAGGTTGCGGCTGACGTTGCCGACATAGCTGGCTTCCAAGACCGTTCGCCAAGGCATCAACTGCGACAAACTGAGGCTCCAGCTGACCGTGTAGGGAACGCTGTTGTCGGTAGGACTCAGGGCAGTAATGTTGGTAATGCAGGCGCTATTGAAAATAGCGTTGGACGCGCTGCAGTCGGGCAGGAACGAGGCGTTGAGCTGGGACAGGTAAGCGTCACCCACCGAAACCGTCGAAGCGACGGGCGGATTGCCGACGGAGGACCCTGGAACGTTGAACTGGTTCTCGTAGTAGTACACGGCGGCGCCGCCACGTAGGATGGTCGAGGCGTGGCCGGTCACGTCATAGGCGAAACCTAAATTGGGGGCGAACTGAATCCCGGAGCCGGGCACGCCGGAAAGCGGCACACCGGGGTTGAGCGCCGCGCGTTGCAGGCCGACGTAGGCCCCAACCGGCGCGGTGCCCCCGGCATAACCGTGCTGGCTGCCAGGCAGAGCGTACTTCACGCCGCCCACCGTAAAGCTCAGGGTGCTGGCGTTCCCACAGCCGTAGGGACCTGGATTGCTGCACAGATATCCCCCGCCGTTGATGTAGCCGGGAACACTGAAGACGCTAATCTCGCCCAACCGGTCGAAAGGCTGGCCGATGTGGTCCACGCGCAAACCATAGGTCAGGGTCAGGCGGGGCGTGGTGCGCCACGCGTCTTGGATATACGCATCGAGTTCGTTGTAGGCGAGGTTGGGCAGGAGCAGCTTGTTGGACTGGCCAAAGCCATCAATCTGGCCCATCATCAGGTCCGCGTAGGCATTGCCGGACTGGGAACCCCAGCGGGATTCGGTGATGAAGCCGCGGGGATCGCTGGTCGGCTGCTGGTTGGTGACGTGCTCAAAGTAGACGCCGAACTTCAGCAGGTGATTGCCGTCAACGAGGGAGAAGTCGTCGCGGATCTGGTTCAGCCACTTGTCGGCGTAGGTGGTCGGAACCGTGCTGCCCTCGCCGTTGATCAGCGTGGGAAAGCCGTTATCCCACGAGGTGATGCCGGGCATCAGGCCGGTGGTGTTGGGAAAGACACCCTGGTAGGGATAGCCGAGGGCGGTCGTCGAATCCAGCGAGGGATTGGCCAAGCCCCACGGCAGGACCAGGCGGGTAACGCCGAAGTTGATCTCATTGGTCAGCGTCGGGCTGAGCACCTGCACCAGCGTGCCGGTGACGCCGTTGGAGTGCTGATCGGCGGTTTCCGTGCCGGGATAGGGAACGCTCGAACCGCCCCACCACAGCCCGTAGGGATCCACCGCGCTCTCGGATTCGTGGTCCAAGGTGACGTAGAGCTTGGTGTTCTCGGTGAAGTCGTAGTCAATGCGGCCGGTGTAGGTGTTGTGGTCAACCGGGCCAGTGGCGTCGCTGATGTAGTTGTACGGCAGCGCCTGAGTGGGCGTGTGGTTGGGCGTCGGCATCTGCTTGAAGAACGCCAGTGCGCCAGGATCAATGCCCGTGGCGGAACCCGCCGGGCCAAAAGGAATCACGCCCGGCGTCGTGCAGTTGATGCTCGTGCCGTTGGCGAACGTGTAGCTGGGGACGGCCTGGGAACTGTCCGCGGAGACGTTGGGAACGTAGAAGGGGCTGGTCTTATCGCTTGAGGTGCAAGGAACCACGGAGCCCTCATTGGTGAAGCCGGACGTCCAGTACTGCTGATACGGACTGCCGTTCAGCAACTCCGTGAATTTGCCCTGGCGCATCAGCGGCGTCGGCACGCTGCCGAGGTGCACGCCCAAATCCTGCGTCTGCCGCATCCACTCCGCGCCGAAGAAGAAGAACGCCTTGTTCCGGTTCTTATTGAAGCTGGTGCCTGGAATCAGAATGGGGCCGCCGATATTGAAGCCCGGGTAGTTGAAGGTGGACTGAGGGCGCGCCAAATGCGATTGGTTGTTCAGCCAGTCGTTGGCGTTCCAACCGGGCCGGCGACCGGTCCAATAGGCTTCGCCGTGGAACTGGCTGGTGCCGGCTTTGGTGACGGTATTGATGACCACCGGGCCCTGGGGATTGGCAGCGCTGAAGTTGGAGGTCTGCACCGTGACCTCGGAGACCATTTCCTTGTCGGGAATCATCGCCGCCCCGCAGTTGCAGCCGGGGTCAATGTTATTGGTGCCGTTGCTGGTAATCGCAACCGCGTCCGGGCGGCCGCCGTTGATGTTGAAGCCCCCGACGCCGCCGGCGGTGCCGTTGAATCCGGTGACCTCCGGGTTATAACCGTTTTTCACCACGCCGGGCAGGATGAGAATGGAGCCCACCGCCGAGCGGCCCTCCAAGGGCATGTTCTCGACCTGCTTGCTGGTGATGGTCATCTGCTTGGCGCCGGTGGTCGTGGGCACGACGTAATACGCCTGCCCGCTGACCTCGACGGTTTGGGTGGACGAACCGAGCTGAAGCTTGAGCCCGGGAATGCCGATCTCCGCTCCGGCGGTGAGCACGACATTGGTCTTGTGCAGCGACTTAAACCCATGATGGGTGATGATCACGGAGTAGGTGCCGCGGGGGACGGTGGTGAAGCTGAAGAGGCCGGAGGCGTCGGTGCTGGTGCTGCGGATTTCGTGGGTGGACTGATTCGTCAAGACCACCTTGGCGCCGGGTACGACCGCGCCACTGGGATCGGTGACGGTGCCGGTGATGGTGCCGTACTGCGCCTGGGCGCGCGCCTGGGGCACGACCACGAAGGCCAGGCCCAGGGCCAAGAACAGTGCGGTGCAAGCACGAACGGCGAAACGGGCGAAAACGGTGCTCAGGGGCTGCCGCATGCGATGGTCTCCTCAGTGACGCAATACACTCTCGGCGCGGCCACCACCTGACCTTTCGACCGTGCCGCCGATTACGTTAGTCCGAGCCAACCATTCGGTCAATGGCCAGTTTGCGGAAAGTGATGGTCATTTTGCGACACGGTGTCTCCGGGCCCGATCCCGCGCGCCAAGGCAAATCCTGCATGCCGTAGAGGAAATCCTGTCTGGAATCGTGCTTCGAGGGCCTATAATCAGCGGCAAGTCGGTAGTTTTTGCCCGATGCGTCCCCGTCCGCCTTCACTCGCCCGCCGCCGCGGCGCCCTGTTAACCGCCCTGATCCTGGCGCTGGGGGTGCTGGCGTGGTTAGGCGCGCGGCGGCCGGCACCGGCGCCCGCAGCCCCTAAGCCACGGCATTACTTCAACCGTGAATGGCGGCCGTTCATGGGGGGGCCGGCGGGATTGCAGTATGTGGGGGCCAAGGTCTGCCTAGAGTGCCACACCACTTATGGCACTGAACTCCAGGGGGGCATGGGACACGCTTCCGACCGGCCGGCGGCAGCGGCGATTTTGCGGCGCCATCCGCGGCTGCGCGTCACTCTGGACCATGACACCTATCGAGTGACCCGTACCGCAGCCGGGAAGTATCTGTACAGTGTGGAGCGGGATGGAAAGCGGGTGGCGGCGCCGCTGCTCTGGGCGTTCGGCTTGGGCCATGCCGGGCAGACCTACGTCTACCGCCGGCATGGAGGCTATTACGAAAGCCGCGTCAGCTTTTTCAACAAACCGCGCGCGCTAGACATGACCATGGGCTACGGTCCCACGCCGCCCGATACTCTCTGGCATGCGTTGGGGCGGCGGCTGGCGCCCGATGAAACGCGCGCCTGTTTTGTCTGCCATACCACGGGCAGCTACTCGGGCGGCAACTTTCGCCCGCAACGCGCCACTTCCGGCGTGAGGTGCGAGGAATGCCACGGACCGGGGTCGGCCCACGTCGCGGCCATGCGGGCGCACGACTTTGCCAGCGGGTTCCATATCTATAATCCGGGGCAACTGAGCGCCAACGGTTTGGCGAATTTCTGCGGTTCCTGCCACCGTTCGACGATGACGGTGTTGGCAATGGGGGTCAGCGGGCCGCTGGACGTCCGCTTCGAACCCTATCGCCTAACGCTGAGCGAGTGCTGGAACCCCACCGACCCGCGCATCGCCTGCCGGGCCTGCCACAATCCGCACCAGCCGCTGGTGACCAAGCCCGCCGCCTACGATCACGCCTGCCTAGCCTGTCACGTGGTGAAGGGCGAGAACGTGACCGCCGCACTCCGGAAGACCCACCCCGGCCCGGCTTGCCCGATAGCGACGCATGACTGCGTGACCTGCCACATGCCCAAGGTGCACCTCCCTGGATCGCACGATCTGTTTACGGATCACGACATCCGCATCGTGCGGCCGGGAGCGCCGTATCCGGGCTAGATTGCGGGGCGGTTCACGGGCGCATTGTTTCCTTAGGGAATGGGCGAACGGGGCTTGGCAAAGCGCACACCCGACTCCGCGGCGTTGGCGCCAAAATCCGCAGGTACAGGCGCCTGACCGCGACGGGTTAGGTTCCGAGATGCGTGGCCCGATGACGCGTTCGCTCTAGCTAGACGGAGAACGATGAGCCGCAGCCGCAGGTGTGCTTGACGTTGGGGTTGTTGAACTTGAAACCATTGCCTTCCAACGTCTCGATGTAATCCACCTCGCAGCCCTCAAGGTACATCAGGCTCATCGGATCCACGAACACCTTCAACCCTTCCAACTCAAAGGTCTGATCTTGGGCGCCGGGGCCGTCAAACTGCATGGAATAGGAAAACCCGGAACAGCCGCCGCCGACCACGGCGACGCGCAGTCCCTCCGGCGCCGGGGTCTGCTGCGCCAAAATCTCCTTCACCTTCGCCACTGCCTTGGGCGTCACGCTAATCGCCATCGGATCTCCTCCTAGCCGCCCGCCCGCCGTGCGCTCCTGGCGGGGCGCCACAGGCAAAATCGGCCTGCCTCTAGTGTAATGCAGGGCGGTCCGGGGACGCCAGCCGCCGGGTGGGCAGGCGCGGGGCGCCATTTGCAGGGGCCGCGCTTTTTGCCCCGGGGCGCCAAGCAACTGCGTGGAATGGGCTTTAGCCCGTGTGGCGGCGGGGCTTTAGCCCGCCGCGTCGCGGCGCGAGGCCAGCACCCCGCAACGCCGGTCGGGGCGGGAGCGCGGTTAGGCCTTAGAAGCGGCCGCGGACGCGAGCGGCACGCCAGCCCCGGCGAGGGGCAAAAGAATAGTGAAGGTGCTTCCCTGCCCTGGAGCGCTGCGGACGCTGATCTCGCCTCCGCTCTGTTCGACAATTCCATAGACCAACGCCAAGCCCAGACCGGTGCCGCGCCCCGGTTCCTTGGTGGTGAAAAACGGCTCAAAGATCCGCTGTTGCACGTCTTCGCTCATGCCGGCGCCAGAGTCCGTGACCTGAAGGCAAACCCGGTGCCCGCGGCGCTTTTCCGCAGGGGAGTCCACCGGCGGCGCCAGGGTGGTCGCCACCCGCAGCGGTCCGCCATTGGGCATGGCGTCCCGCGCGTTGATGACCAGATTCATCACCGCCTGTTCCAACGGGCCGCGGTCGGCAAAGACGAGCGGTAGTTGTGGCGCCAGGTCGGTGACCAGCTCGATGCTGTCGCCCACCAACGCGCGCAACATGGGGAAAAACTCGGCGAGCATGGCGTTCAGGTCCAGGGGCGCGGGCGAAAAGGCCTGCCGGCGGCTGTAAGCCAGCAGCTGGCGCGTCAATGCGGCCGCCCGATCGGTAGCCCCCTGGATCGCCTCCAGCCCCGCACGCTCGCGGTCACTGCAATCGCCGGCCAACAGCATGGCGGTGCGGCCGGAAACAACGGTCAGCAAGTTGTTAAAATCGTGCGCGATGCCGCCAGCCAAGCGGCCTAGCGCCTCCATGCGCTGCGCATGCTGCAGTTGCCGCTCCAACTCGGCGCGTTCCCCGGTTTGCCGCAGGATGGTCGCCGCTTGCTGCCGCAGGCTGCGCCGCAATACCAAATTCCACAACAGCGCCAGCAACGCCACCAAGAGCAGCCCAAAAAAGAGCCAATGCAACCGCTCGGCGGTCCACCAGGACGGCGCCTGCAAGACCACGACGTCGGAACTGCCGCGCAGCCACAGGCGCCATGCCATGGCGGCGCCGGGAAGCCCCCCTCCGGCCGCGGCAAGGGGAACGGCGATGCCCGTCAGGCGGAGCACGCTGCCGGGAGGAAGCCGCCGGCGCGCCAAGCGCGCAGCCTCAGAACCGTATAAGACGGCCTGCAACGGCGCTCCCCCGCGGGACAAATAGAGGCTGATCTCTTGGGGTGGGCCTTCCGGCGGGGTGATCACCACCTGACGCAGACGGGCGACCGCATACTCCAACTGGCCATTGACCCGTTGCGCCCCCGCCGCCGTGCGCGGCAACTGCGCGGGCTTGGGCGGCGGACCCATCCCGAGCGCCTTGACCAGTACGTCCTCGAGTACGACGCCGCCTTGGCTAACGCTCGGAAACCCCACCGCGGCCACCCGCTCGCCGAGGCGCAACCGCCCCGCCGGGACACGGCGATTCGTGGCCCATTGCAGCCAGGCGCCGCCGGTAGCGTCTTGCAGGGCGAAGCCGGAACCACTGACGGCGGTGACCACGCCTTGCACCCGGACGCGATGGGGGAATACGCCCCACGCCGTATACCGCAGCAGCGCGGAGATCCTTTGCCGCCGCAGCCGGAAGGGTTGAGCCGGGGCAGGTTGCAGCACGCGCACCGCGGCGATGGAAGGAACGAACAGTTCAACGCGCGGCGGATGGTCGGGTCTAACCACGTGGGCGAGAACGCCGGTGACGCGAACTCCGGCATCCACCCAGCTTGGCGGGTGATCCGCGGGGGTGATCGGCAGGCGGGCGACCAGGCGGGCCAAGTTTTCCTTGAGGACAAGACGCAGGCCCTTGGGCGTAAAGCGCTGGGCTTGAATCACTCCGCGGACAGCAATCCGCTGGGCATCGTCGAGGCCGGTTTCGGCCTGGCGCAGATCCTCCGGTTGCGCCGCGGGCAGACGGCCCGCCCCCAGCATTTGCACCTGCCGGGCGACAAGAATCGGCGCCACGTCGCCGGCGCCGGTGCGGCCCATGACGCGCACGCGATCGCCGGCCCGCAATTGCGGATGCAAGGCTTGCAGATCCACGTAAATGCCGCCGGTGGCGTCCTGCACATACAGCGCGGGAGCCAGCCCCGCCTGGCCCATGATCTGGCCGTAATAGGTCACCACGCCCGTGACCTGCGCCGGCAAATGGCGCGCCGCGGCCGCCGGCCGCAGGCCGCGGATGGCTGCCACCGTTCGTAGTGGAGGAACCGGCGCCGCACCCCTGGCCGCCGCCAGCAGCAGCACCGCAACCGCGCCACAGCGCATTGGGCGGGCGGCAGGAACAACCCGGACCCGAAATGGTGGCGCTGCTGCCAAGGCAAATTGATTGTACGCCGGGGCACGGTAGAGCTGCCGCCTGGTGGTTGACTAGACTTGCACCCCCGGGCCGCCCGGAATGCAATCCTGGGCGGTCATCGGCCGCGGGCGCTGTGCTAGCGTTATGGCCATGCCATTGCGGACCGTGGATGCGGGCTTTTTGGCCTGGACTCCGGAGCGGCGGCAGGCGGAAGGGCGGGCGTTGTGCCAGGCGCTGGAGGCAGGCGAGATCCTCTATTTCCCCGTTTCGCCGCTGGCATTGCCCGCGGACGATGCGGCGTTCCTTTTGCGGCAGAAACAAGCCAGCGGGCCGCATCACAAGAACATTGCCTATAAGACCGCGCAAGACCAGGTGACCGGTTACGCCGGCGAGGACGGCGAGCGCATGCGCGCCGTGATGCGGCGGTTCTCCCAATCGGCTCTCCAGTTGCTGGCGCAGCTGCTGCCGCCCTACCGCTTGGATCCCGACTTCGCCAGCTTCCGCGGCATTGAGGAGCAGGGACGCCAACTGGCCGAACGGTCCCGCAACGACCTCTTGCACGTGGACTCCTTCCCCACCCGGCCCACGCATGGAAAGCGCATCCTGCGGTTCTTTATCAACGTCAATCCCGCCGCGCCGCGGGTATGGCGGACCGGGCCCCCATTTCCGGAACTGGCGAATCGGTACGCCGCCAGTAGCGGCCTGCTGCGGCGGGCCCTGCACCCCAGCCTGAGCGTGCGCCTGGGGGAGCTGGGCCATGCCCGGCCGGCCTACGACCGCTTCATGCTGGCGTTTCATCATTGGCTTAAGGCCAACCGGGAGTTCCAGTCCGCGGCGCATCCGATCTGGGAATTCCCTCCGGGCTCAGCCTGGCTCTGCTTCACCGACACCGTCAGCCACGCCGTCCTGCGCGGACAATACGCGCTGGAACAGACGGTGATGGTCCGTCCCGATGGGCTGCAATCGCCGGAACTGGCGCCGGCGGCGGTATTCGCGCAGCTGGCCGCCGGCGCCGCGTAGCGGGATTACATCACGCCGTTACGTTTGCGGAGAAGGCCGCGGCGCCGCTCCGGTACAATGAAGCCAGCGGATCCACGCGCCAGGGGGTGGCCGGGCGCGCGCCCCGCGGCGAGCCATGGATTCTCCCGCCCAAATGCATCACGACGCGACACAGCCGCGCGGCCTCTGGCGCTTCCCCATCCTCCGCCGCTACCGCTTCCTGGTGCGCCGGGATCTGGCGGCGACCTACTCCCGCGACCTGCACAAATGGATCCTCATCGCGCCGGTGATGGGCGGCATCATCGGGCTGGTAATCACGCTCCTGGTCAAAATCATCCTGCAGTGGATTTGGCCGCCGCTGCTGCGGGAATACATTGCCCATCCTTTGGTCATCGTTCCGGGCCTAGCCATCGGCTTCCTGGTTGCCGGGCTGGTGATGCAATATTGGACGCCCAACCCCAACGAGCACTCCACCGAGGAGATCATCGCCAGCTACCACGAACGGCAGGGCGCGGTGGCCGGACGCGCATTTCTGCCCAAGCTGCTGGCGGCGGTGGCCACGGTGGGCTCCGGCGGCAGCGCCGCGCTGGAAGGGCCGAGCATCTACGCGGGCGGTGCGATCGGCTCCTGGCTCTGGAGCCGGCTGCGGCGCATGGGGATTCGGCTGGAGCCGCACGACCGCCGCATCCTGCTGATCAGCGGCGCGGCGGCGGGCATGTCGGCGGTGTTTCATGCGCCCTTCACCGGCGTGATCTTCGCGCTGGAAATGCCGTACAAGGACGACATGGCGCATGAGGCGCTGATGCCCGCTTTGCTAGCTTCGGTGACGGCGTTCGCCACGCTGGCCAGCCTGACCGGGGGACAGCCGCTGTTCAACTTCGCCGCCAGCCACACCTACACCCGCCAGGATCTGCTGTGGGCTGCTTTGCTGGGCGGAATCTGCGGGCTGATCACCATGCCGTTCACGATCACCTTCCGCCGCCTGCGGGAGTTCGTGGTGCGGCACCCGGCGCCGCACTGGCTGAAGATGGCCGTCGGCGGCGCTCTGACTGGGCTCTGCGGCTTGGCGTTTCTGTACTTCTTCCCCGGACATCTGGTGCCCTTGGGACCGAACTACGAGGCGGTGCCGCTGATTTTGCAGCACGCCCATAGCTCGCTGGAGCTGGCGGTCTTCGCCGCGCTGAAGCTATTGGCGACATTGTTTTCGCTCGGCGTGGGCGGGGTCAGCGCCATGTTCGTGCCGCTGTTTCTGACCGGCGGGGCGGTCGGCACGGCCTTTGCCCAAAGCGTGGTGCACACCGGCGCGCTGAACCTGTTCGCCGCCGTGGGCATGGCGGCGTTCATCGCCGCCGGCTACAAGACGCCGCTGACGGCAGTGGTGTTCGTCGCCGAGGCCACCGGCGGCCACGCCTACATCATCCCGGTCCTCATCGGTTCGGCTGTGGCCTACGCCATCTCCGGGCAGGCCTCCGCCTCTGGAGATCAGCGGCTGCATGAAGGGGTGACGGTCGAGGAGCTGACCAAGATTCGCGTGAGCGAGGTCATGCAAGCACAGGTCACCGCGGCGCCAGCCGATGCGACGCTGGCGGAATGGGCGGCGGCCAACAGCCCCAGCCAGCGGCCCCATGCCGCCTATCCGGTGCTGGACCAGGGCCGCGTGGTCGGGACGCTGACGCTGGCGGCGCTGGGCCGCGCCGCGCCATCGGCCTGGGAAACAACACGGGTGCGGGACATCATGAATACCGCATGGACGCGGGTAGACCCGGAGAGCAGCCTGCAAGAGGCGTTGCACCTGCTGATGGCGCATGGCAAGCACCTGCTGATGCTCACCGCCGACGATGGCGAGCTGCGCGGCATCCTGAGCCAAACCGACATCCTGGCGGCGCTAAACGCCGCGGGAGACCGGGAGGAACTGCACGCGGAAGAAGCGGCGGAACGCAACTAGGCGCGGACCACCGGACTAGCTGCCGCCTCGCGATTTAGTTCGTGACCGTGGAAGACGCCAGGCGGTGCTTTTTGACGGCGTAGCGAATGGTGTCGCGGGTGGTGTCCAGCAGACGCGCGGCGCGGCTTTGGTTGCCCCCGGATTGCTGCAACGCATCCGCGACCAGCAGCTTTTCCACCGCGTCCAGCGAGGTGCCGCCGGCGGGGATGTGCAATACCGGAAGAAAGCGGCCATCCGGCAGCTTGCGCCACCCGGCCAACTCGGCTGCCTCCTCGCTCGCCGGAAATGCCGCCGCCAGGGTCTGGCCGCTATCCGGGCTGAAGGGCAGGTTCAGCCCCCGAATCTCCGCGCCGTCCTCCAGGATGACCGCCCGCTGGATGGCGTTTTTCAGCTCGCGGATGTTGCCCGGCCAGTCGTAGCGGCGCATCATCTCCGCCGCCTCCGGCGTCAGCCCGCGAATCTGCTTGCCGAAGCGGCGGCTGAATTGTTCGATGAAAAAGGCCGCCAGTTCCGGAATATCCTCGCGCCGGCTGCGCAAGGGGGGAATGAAGATGGGAATGACCATCAGCCGATAGAACAAATCGGCGCGGAACCGCCCCACCTTCACCTCTTCCTCCAAGTTTCGATTGGAGGCGGCGATCACCCGCAAATCCACGCGTATGTCGCGCAAGCCGCCGATGCGGCGCAGCGTCTGGTCCTCCAAGGCGCGCAGGATCTTGGCCTGCAAGGGCAGGGGAAGTTCGCCGATTTCATCCAGAAACAGCGTGCCGCCGTCGGCGACTTCAAACAGCCCCTTCTTCATCGCCTTGGCGTCGGTGAAGGCGCCTTTTTCGTGGCCGAAGAGTTCCGCTTCCAACAGCGTTTCCGGAATCGCGGAGCAGTTGACCGGCACGAACGGCTGGCGGCTGCGGGCGGATTGCTGATGGATATAGCGCGCCAGCAGATCCTTGCCCGTGCCGCTTTCGCCTTGCAGCAGGATTGCGCTGGCTTCGCTGCGCGCCACCCGCCGGGCGAAGTCCAGGACCTGACGCGTGGCGGCGGACTGACCGATGATTTCCAGGCGCTCCCGGCTGCCACTCGCCTCATCGCGCAGGGCGGCGACTTCCGAGCGCAACCGACTGGTCTCGAGGGCATTCGCCAGCGTCACTTGCAGATCGTCGAAGTTGACCGGCTTGCAGAGATAGTCGTAGGCGCCCTGGCGCAAGGCGAGTTTGACGTCCTCGATTTGGGGATCGGCGGTGACCAAAACCACCGGGCCGGGAAACACGTCCCGCCGCAGTTCACCCAGGAAGTCCACCCCGTTGCCATCCGGCAGGCGAACATCCAGCAGGATAAGATCGGGCGGATCGGCTTTGATCTTCTCCCGCGCTTCGGCCAGGCTGGCGGCGGTGGCGGCCTCGTAGCCCCACTCGTCGCACTTCTGGCTCGCCGACCAGCGCAACAGGTTTTCGTCGTCCACGATCAGGATCTTCGGTTTCATTCCGAGCTGCCTTCGGCCGCGGCGGAGACTTCGCCGCCAGCGGCGGGTAACACGATGGAAAAAGTCGTGCCCTGGCCGAGCTGCGTGGTGACCTCGATGAAGCCACCGTGCAGTTCAGCGATGCGGCGGCACATGGGCAATCCCAGGCCATTGCCCTTGCCGCCCTTGGTGGTATAGAACGGGCGGAAAATATTCGGCAAATCACCCGCGGCGATTCCGGGACCGTTGTCGCACACCCGAATCCGGACATGGCCATCGCCGCCGGGTTCGGTGAAGACCGTGATTTGGCCATTCTCGGCGACCGCATCCAGCGCATTGAGGGCCAGATTCAGCACCATGCGCTGGACTTGTTCCGCGTCATGGACGACGGGCGGCAGCGTTCCGGGAACAAACTCCAGATGGACATGTTTGGGCGCACCCGCGCGGGAGGCGATCTCCGCGGCATGGCGCACGGCGACGTTCAAATCCCCCAGGGCGAAGCGCGGCGGTCGCGGGCGGGCGTAATTGAGCAAATCGCCGACGATGCCGCCGATACGGGTAATCTGCTGCCGCACCTCGGCCATGACTGCGCGCTCCGGCCCGGAGAACCGGCTGGACAAGACCTCCAGCGCGGAAGCCATGCCGGCCAGCGGATTCTTGATTTCATGCGCCAGCCCGGCGGCGACTTCGCCCAAGGTGGCAAGGTGTTCCGTGCGAGCCAACTCCAAGGTGTGCGCGCGGCGCGCATCGGCTTCCGCGCGGCGCCGGTCGGTGATATCGCGCATCACCGCGGTGACCAGCAGCGAGCCGCCTAACTGCAGCGGACTGAGGCTGATCTCCACCGGCACTTCGGCTCCGCCCTTGTGGAGCGCGAACAGCTCCAGTCCCGCGCCCATGGGCCGGGTGTTCGGCGCGCGGGTGAAGCCGCGGCGGAGCGCCACATGCGCGCCGCGAAACCGCTCCGGCAGCAGCCGTTCGACGGGCTGGCCGTCCAATTCGGCGGCGCTGTAGCCCAGCACCTCCTCGACGCGGCGGTTGACGTAGACGACGGTGCCGTTGGCATCCACGATGACAATGGGATCCGGGGCGCTTTCCAGCAAACTGCGAAACCGCACCTCGCTGTGCCGCAGCGCCTCTTCGCTGTTGGCGCGCTGGTAGAACAGGCTCAGTTGCATCCCGACGTCCCGCAGCATCGGCAGCCACAAGGGCGGCGGCTCCGCGGGTACGCGCCAAGCGAACACCCGCGCCACGCTCCCTCCTGTCAGCACCGGCAAAGCCAGCGTTGCGCCCGGCGGTTCCGCTGCCGTCTCCACCTGCCCCGCCGCCCAAGCCCGGCCGGCCGCGCCTTCCCCGCGACGCAGCACGGGGACCGGGCTGCCGGCCCGCGCAGCGCCGGACGTCTCCGCCATCCAAGCGCAGCGTCCGGACGCCGGCTCCTCTCCCCGGCTAACGTCCCATACTTCCGCCGCAACCGCTCCCGCCCTTTCCCCCACAATTCGCGGCAGAGCCTGTTCCACGGCCAGCCAATCCGGGGCGGTGGCCAGCAACTCGCCGACATCCAGGCGCAGTTGCTGGCGGATCTCGGCGTCGTGCCGCGTGGTGATGTCGGTATTGATCTCCAGCATGCCGCTGGGTTGGCCGCGAGCGTCGCGGCGCAACGACCAGCGGCTCTCAATCAAGATCGGCACGCCATCCCGCCGTGTTTGCCGCAGTTCCCCGTGCCAGGTGCCGGTCTTCAGGACCACGCGTTCCACCGCCGCACGGCTCTCCGGAAACTTGGTGTGGAGAAGAGCGTGGCTGCGCCGGCCCTCGGCTTCCGCCGCCGCCCAGCCGTAGACGATCTCGGCGCCGCGATTCCAATAGACGATCACGCCGTTGAGGTCGCGCAGAAACACCGCATCCGCGACCATATCCAGGAACTCCGCCGCCAGTTGCGAATCCTTCCTCATCAGGGCCCTCGCGCCTCTATTATTCCGCGTTCGGGCGGCAGCGTCTGGCAGCGGCGCCATCCCTCTCGTTTCCCGCCCGCGGCCCACCGCGCGCGGTTGCGGCGCGCGGGTCCGGCGCCGCGCGGCGGCCGCGGAGCGCGGACGGAAGCCGGAAACGGAGATGGCGTTGGGATTAGGCATGAGCGGCAACTAACACCGGGCAGGTAGCAAGGCGCAGCAAGGCGCGCAGCGTCGGACCCGCAGCCGCTCCGGGACGCGGCGCTCCAGCGCCCACCGCGATGAGGTCGGAGGCATCGCCATGGGCCGCGGCCACGATCGCGTCCGCGGCTTGACCGAAACGGACCCGCACCTCGGCGTCGTGAAAGAAACGAACCTCGGGCGGCAGCGCTTCCCACAGGTGCGCCGCGGCATCCGACACGCCGGTGCCGCAAGCAAGACAGTCGTCCGGCCGCGGCTGGGCCACATGGACCAACAGAATCCGGCCGTCGCGCGCCGCCATCAGCGACAACGCGGCGCGCACCGCGGCTTTCGCTCCGGCGAGCAAATCCGCGGCGCATAACAGGCGGCGCACGGGCAGCCGCGGCGCCTGGCTGCTGGGGCCGAGTAATAGCAGCGGCACTTGGGCCAGGCGCACCACCTCCTGCGCCACGCGCCCCAGCACCGGCGCCTCGAACTCACCGCCCGCCTCGCACTCGCCGCCGTTGGCGCTCGCCAAGACGATGACCCCAATGCCGTTTTCCCGCACCCAGGAATTGAGCCGGGCGGCGATGCCATGCGGTTCGCAATGCACCACGGGAGCATTGCCCCCGGTGGCGAATTCCGACGCGATCTGATGCAGCCGCTGCCGTTCCGCCGGGACGGCAAATTGCGCCGCGCGCAGCGAGGATGGCTGCCCGGGCGGAACGAAATGCGCCAAATGCCAGGACGATTCGAGTTGCGCCGCCAGCGCCGCGCAGAGTTGTACGGCTTCCGCGGCGCGGGGTGAAAAATCCGTCAGCGCCGCCAACACCGGCGCCGGACCCCAGGGACGACGGTGAGCGGTGGCGTGCGCCGTGGCGTTCGCGTCGGGTTGGGATTTTATGGATGCCATGGAACGAATGCTCGGTAGGTGCTGGATAACTTGCCAGGAATCGGGGGCCGCGCTCCACGCGGCCCCCGGGCCGGGCTCAAAACATCAACCACAAGCTCGTGTACACCGTGTTGTTCTGGCCGGCATTGCGCCCGGCGCCATCGTAGTTTTGGCTGGCCCCATTGAAGGTGGTGAATCCCTGGTACAGGATCGAGACCTCCACGTTCTGGTCCGGCCAAAAACCCGCCTGGAGCAAATAGCCGCCCGAATTCGGACTGCCATTGGCGCTGCCCGTCACCGGCCCCGGCGCATACAGCACCGGGTCCCGAGAACCGTAGTCACGGAACAAGCCCGCGCCCAAGGTGTAACGGTTGCCGAAGTGATAGAGGGCATTGGCTTGCAAATTGGAGAGCGTGTTGGCTAGCTGTGACGCTTCGCCGGCCGCCAACAAACCGCCCAGGGACGCGCTCTGGTGAATGTAGGTGCCATGCACCGATAACGAGTTCACGCCCAGATGCCGCTCGTACTGGAAGTCCGCCGCCGTGTCGGTGAAGTGGTCCTCGGGCCCGGCGATAGCGCCGGGGAAGCTGGACAGGTGCATGCCGAAGGTGCCAACTTCCAGGTAATTGCGGCCGCCGCTCCAAGTGGTTTGATAGGCGCCGCGCCAATAGGGCGCTACGCCGGCTATGTTGGTGCCGAAGCCGACGCCATCCAGCGGCTGCGGGCCGCCCAGGTGCATGGAGCGGTACAGGGTGACGTCTCCATACCAGTGGTGATCCCACATCATGTAGCCGCCGGCGCCGCCGACATCCTGCGCCAACCCGCCATCCAAGATTGGTTCTGCGATCGGCGTGGGCGAATTATCGGGCGAGCTGAAGGGCCAGCCCCAGGCTGGGGTGTCGTTCCAGAGATCCTCGACCGTGGGATTGTTGTTGAAGTCCAGCCCGTAGACCGTCTGCTTGCCAGCCAAGGTGCCGTATCCGACGTAGCGGATATCGGTGTTGTCCATGGAAAAATGGTCGTCGGCGCCGCTGTACGTGACCTGCATGAACGTGCCCAGGTGCGGCGTGATCTCGCCCGCCAGGAACAGGCTCATCTGCTGCGGAAACTCGATGCTGCCGTTCTGCGTGCCCGGCTGCGTCTTGGCCACCAGCGTGTCGGCGATTTGGAACATCACCGAGATCGGCAAGTTGGCGTTGATCCAGAGTCCGCTCTTGTTCTTTGCACTGGGGGCGGTGATCTTCTTGCGGTGCTTGCCGCTGAGGGTATAGCCGTTCAGCTTGAACTCCCGGCCGAATTCGGTGAGCTCGGGAAACGTGGTGTGGCAGCGGCTGCACGGCAGCCCGGTCTGGCGGGCGAAACTGGGAATCGCCCACACGCGGGGTGCGCCGGCCAGAAACAGGGCCGCCGCCGCGGTGAGCGTTGCGATGCGGATGGAGTGCGTGGATTTCATTGCAGGATGGTAGCGACCCAAGGGTCCGGTTGACTGCTGGCCAACGAGCGGAAGCGGGCCCAGCGGAGCTGGGCCCGTCCCCAGGGCGAACTATTTCGTCAGCGTCAGATTGACCACGGCATGATCGGCCACGGTGACCACGCGGCTGGCCTCCTTAGTGCCGTTGTGCCAGGCGACGACGCGGTACCGGCCGTCCGGGACATTGGCCAGTGCATAGCTCCCATTGCTCTTGCTGACCGTCACATAGGGAGTCGGAGCGACATAGATATAAGCGCTCATATCCGGGTGCAGCGAGCACTTCAGGTGCACCTCACCGACATGCTTAAAGGTGTAGGTGGCCGATTTCCCCGGAGAAAAGGTGCCCAGATTCTTGGCCACGGCCTTGTCCCCACCGATGGATTTCCAATTGACGTTGTGGTTGACGGTGTCATTGTTCTTGAACTTCACCGTCGCGCCCACTGGGATGCCGGAAATATGCGGGATGAACGACGTGTACTTCTGGTCCACGATGTATAGCTTCTTGGGTGGAGCGAAGTGCTTCTCCGGTAGCGGCACGGCATACACGACGGCCGGCGCCGGCGGCGCGGGAAACGCACCGGGCAGGGTTTTGGGTTTGGGAATACCGGAAATCTTGCCACTGATTGAGCCCGTAGCGGCGAATGCCGCCAGGGCGCCCAACAGCAGAATTGTGATGATTGCGAATGATTTCTTGACCATGGATGCCTCCGTGGAACGTCTACGCCTGATTTACGTGCAAGCCGACGGCCAATGACGAATCGGCTGAAATCAAAAGGCTTACTGCAATTTCGGTGACGGGCATGGCGCACCGCGTGGGGGATTGCACCCAGAGTTGATGGGTAAAAACACCCGCTCGGTTAAATTCCCCAGTCAGAAGGATGAGCGATGCCGCCCAGGACCGACTTGGCAATCGCGAGGCGCGAAGGCAGCAGGAGTCGTTGAAGCGCAGGCAGGGCTCGGCGCCCAAGATGACCTTCCGCCGGTCCTCGCGATTCCCGTGCCGCGGCGCCCGCGCGAGGCCATCGGCCGCCCACGGACTGGGGAGATTACGACCGGCCCAGCGAGACAGGAACATGGGTACTCTCCCTGGGGTGCGACTCGCCATTTGCCGGGATCGGAACTTCGGCTGAGCGATCCCGTTGGGCAGGAACCGGATGCTCCGCCGCAGCGGTCACCAGCGGCAGCGCGAGCACGGGGCAGGATGCGGAGCTCAGCACCCGCTGCACGGACTCCCAGCGCGACGAAGCCTGCTGCGCTGGCTTGGGCAGGTCCAGGATCAACAAATCCGCCCCCACCTGCCGCGCCGTGGCCAGTATCCCCTCAGCCGCATCCCCAAAACGCACGATCGTGTGAACGCTTTCCGAGGTTATGGCATGGTCCCTCGCCAAAGTAAGTAACTTTTCCTCGGCGGCATGGACATCGGAAAGACAGGCGGCGTAATCCGCAGCGGGCTTGGGCAGCACGTGCACCAGGTGCACGTGCCCATGCCCCCGCCGCGCGAGGGAACGGGCGAATGATGCGGCTTGAGCCGCCCCAGGGCCAAAATCCGTGGCCAAAGCGATCACGGACGCATCGCAGGGACGCGCCCCGCCACCCGCGCCGACCATCAACACGGGACATCGCGTGGTATGCAGCACCCGCTCCACGGTAGGCCCGTCTACGCAACCGGAGGCAAGTAACAACAGGTCCGCGCCATCCGCCGCAATCATTTCCGCAATGCGGTAATGAATTTGCCCCAGTTCCACCGAGGTTGTATGTGGTATGTCCTGGAGAAGACTGCGATGGTCCCCTGTGGCCTGACTCTCCACAGCGTTCTCGCGAACATTGCCGGCGGTCAGAGCGGCGTGACGTTCTGGCTTTTTGGCGCGTATCCATTGGGCCAAATGCATGGAACTGCCCAACCTTCGCGCCAATGCGGCGGCGCAACAGAGCGGCCGATCCGGTGCGGATGATAGGTCGCCTGGCTCTCCTCGCCACCTCGCACGGGGTCCGCCGGCGGCGGGGCATCGCGGAACACGGATGCATAAAAATCAATCGCTTCCTCCGCCTGGCCGGCGGCTGGTCCGGTGAACATCAGCACTGGAGTTATCTTCTCCCCGCCGCCGCCTACCATGACCTGCCAGGAAAGGCCGAAACGGTCCTCGACCCAGCCATAACGGGGGCTGAACGGGTAGGCGCCGAGCGGCAGGCGCGGCTTGCCCCCCTCCTTCATTCGGTCCCATAAGCCATCCACCTCCGCTTCGGTTTCGCATCGGACCAGAAACGAAATGGTGGGATTGAAGCGGAACATCGGCCCGGCGCTGATCGCCATGAACGGCAGGCTTGCCAAGGTAAAGTGCACCAGGTCGCAGTCGCCGCTCGGGGTGTTGCGCAAGCGGGTCACACTCTCCAGCCGTGATGACGGAAACCAGCGCGTGTAGCAGCCCGCTGCCTCGCGGGCCTCCTGGTCAAACCACAAATGCGGCGTAATGCGGTGCATGATGACTGCTGGCTATTTGGCGGCAGGGCCGAGCCCGAGATCACCCTTCATGCTGCGCCGGATGCGGCCGACCCGCTGCCGCGAGTTCCGGGCGCACGTGTTTTTGAGCGCTCCGGCGGCGGTTTGACCACGGCACGAGTTCCGCCTATTGATTCCATGCGCCGGAGAGCAGCCCGCCCAGGCGAGGATGGCGCAGATAGAGCGCCAGCCACACCAGCACTCCGAACAGCATGGGAAACAGCGTCTCGAACAGGGGCATGTCGGCACGGTAGACCGTGACCACCGCTCCGCCCAGGTAGCCGGTCAGCAGCACCGCGCCGAGAATCGCCGTCCGCGGGATGACGTACAGCAGCGTGCAAACCAGGAGGATGACACCGGCGGTCACAACCTGCCGCGGGGTAAAGCCAAGCTGCGCCGCGGACTTCAGCACCTGTGGCGACTCAAATAACTTGGTCACGGCGTCGAATAGCAGGAACACAACGACCAGCGCACGCAGGATGCGGGCGGCCCAGATCCGGCCAGCGCCGACGCTGGGCGCGCCGGCCGCGGGCGTCACGGAAGAAGAGGTCATGACGGAGGCTCCTGAGGCGGGATTATCGCACTGTTGCCGCTCCACAGGCGACTCGCCAGGCGCCGTCTCGCGCGGAGGCCGGAATAGCATCGTGACGCCGGCTCGCTCCGCCGGCCGCCACGAGACGAGACGGTAGCAGCGCGCAGAGCTGTCCGATGTAATTGCGCGAGCCGTCCGCAGCCTCGCCTGGCAATACGAGCAAACGGGGCGGGGGCTGGGGGCGCGTCGCAACGGTTGACGAACAGCGGACAAATCGCGGCGATCGTCTTGGACCGGGGGATCCGGGCCTTCCTTGGGGATTGCGCTGCCGGCAACTTTGCGTAGGTGGGCGGGAGCCCAGTCCGCTTGACAGCCCGCCCTGGGCCGCGCCAAATAGCGTTGGGAGATACGGGATGCTCAAGGGCAAGCGTTATTGTCCCGTGCTGTGGGGCCGGCGGTTCAGCGCGCATGGCATGGTCCGCCTGGCAGGCTCCGGGGAAACGGGGGCCGCGCTCGGAGCGCTGTGCGGCTGCATTGCGCTGGGCGTGATCGCGGCCGCAGCGGTCCCGGCCGCGGCGCAGCAGCGAACCGCGACCGCACCACAGGGGCGGGCGATATTTCAGGTGACCAGCACCGCGGTGCAGCTTGTTTTGCGGGCAACAAACCGGGCCGGGCGGCCGGTGACCAACCTGCGCCGCAGCCAAATCAAGATTTTGGACAACGGACGTCCGGGGCGGATCGTCTCGTTCCGGCAGGCATGGGGACAACGCGCGCCGACCGCGGCGAGCGGTGGCGGCGGACGGCAGCCGGCGACGACCGCGCGGGCTGCTGGAAACGCGCCGCGCGCCGTTGCTGGGCCGCCGCGATACCTGGGGTTTGTGATTGACCTGAGCGCTCCGCCCTATGCCATTCACCGGGCGCGCTTGGCGATCGCGGATTTCGTCCGTTCCGGGCAGGCGCGGGGACGGCCGCTGGCGCTCTTCTCGGTGGGATCGCAGGCGCTGATGCTAATTCCCTTCACCACCGAGCACGCCGCCTTCCTCGCTCAACTGACGCGTTTGCGGCTCCATTGGGCGCCGTGGGGCGGCGGCGAAGAGTTGCGGGACCTGCTCCACGGATTGCGCACGTGCGTGCGCCAGAAGCAGGGCATCGGGATCTCCATGCAGCAGAAGAACCCACTCGCCCGCAACGACTGTGCCCACGCACGGGCGCAGCTCTACACCGAGCAAGTGCTTTGGCACACCAACAATGTGCTCTCCACGCTGATCGCGTTGATGCGGTATTTGCGCAGCCTGCCGGGACCAAAGACGCTGGTCTATCTGGGACCTGGCTTCACATTCAGCCCCGGGCGGGTGGCGACGCTGGCGTATGAAAGCGAGGTCGCGCCATCAAGAGACCTGATGCTCCAACTGGCGCCGCAGCAGCCGCATTTCCGCAAGCTGGCCGACGCCGCGCTGCATGCCGACGTCACCTTGGACGGCGTGGATCCGCGCGGCCTGCTCAACCACAGTCATTCGCTGGCGGATGGGACGCGGGTGAAGATGTTTGGACCCGCGGGCCCGATGGTGGCGATGGAGTTCTGGAGCGAGGTGAACGAAGGCGACCACGAAGGAATGGTGGCGGCGGTGGCGCCAACGGGCGGCATTGCCATGGTCCACAGCAACAACATTGCGGCGGAAGTCGCCGCCGCCGCCGGCAGCGACGAGGGCATCTATTATGCCTCCTACGTGCCGGCCGACCGGAGGGAAAACGGGCGCTTTCACAAGATCAAAGTCGTGACGAACCAGCAGGGAGTGCGCATCCGCACGCGGATGGGCTATTACGCCGTGCAGCCCAAGCGGTTGCCGGTAACCTTCTGGGCAGGCAAACCGGGCGGGCGGGAAGCCGCGCCAGTTTGCATGGTTGTCCCGAACCGGGATTTGCATTGGAGCGGCGGAGGCAAACACCGCAGCGATTTGCTGAGCGTGTGGACGCGGAGCGCGAACCCCTCTGGCGCAATCGTCAGCTCCGGCCTGTGGGCGCCTCGGGTGTCGCCGGGCGCTGGCGGATACGTGCATATGACATTGCGGCCGCCTCTACCTGCGGGCGGGTCTGTCGTGGTGCATCTTTCCGAGGTCGCAACGGGACGATCGGCCGAGCTGGATGCGCCGGCAAATGAGTTTCGCGAACGCCGACTAGCGGAGGGCGCCGTGTCACCGCGCGGCGGCAGTTGCGGGGCAGGGCCAGGAGCGAGCGGCCACTGAACGTTCGGCCGGATGCCGCTCCCGGCGGTGGGCGCCGACCACGACGTCATGGGATGCCTGGTGCGGCGGCGGCGCATCGTCGCGTGCAGGAGGAGGCTGCCCGGCGTGGTTCGGCGCGGAGCTCGGCGCTGCGATGGCGTGGCAACCGCTCGATTCCCATTTGGCGCCGCCACTCTCCCACCTCAGGCGCCGGCTTCGCCCGGCAATTCGGCCGGACAGACGCATGACGCGGGATGGCTCTCGGGGCTTGCCCTACATGGCATTAGTGTGATCACCGAACTGACTACCCTGCCCGCCGGAGCGATACTAAGGGCAATCGGGTGAGCGGGCCCGTAGCCGGCAAACCGGAGCGGAGATCCGCGCAAAGGCCTCTCCCCGCCGAGTTCACCGGCAGGCAGGACAATGCCGGTGGAAAGGACCATGGGAACGCCAGCCATTCGAGACCCGCGGAGCATATTCCATATCTTCGAGGTTCTGCCGACCGGGTTGCGTGTCCGCTGCGAATCGGTCGCCGGATTGGAAACCGCACGACAGGCGTTGGACGCGCAGGCCAAACGCACCCGCAATGAATGCCTGGCCGTTTGCGCGGCCACGCAACAGGTCGTCGCCCAGCGCAATACCCCGATGGCGTCGCCGCATCACCGCGGGCGGCTGTTTCAGGTGGCCTATACGCGGGTGCTAGGGTTCCGCCGCGCCGAGGAACTGTTGCGGCAGGGCTTCCGGCCGGTCACCGTGGTCGGCAATGAGCAGGCGCGGCGGGTGTTATCAGTCTCGTCGGAGCATTACTTGCTTTTTATTCTGGGCCATAACGCTCTGGCCGCTACGCGGGAAGAAATGGCGAATTGGATTCGTTCGCGGTATGCCGGCGCCCGGATTCTGGCGCTCAACCGTCCCCATGAACGGATGCAAAGCGCGGACTTCAACGCCCCGGTCAACGAAACACCAATCTGGATGCAGCAGGTCCGTTTGGCCCTCGCCCAGGGAGGCGACGGGGTGGGTGGCGGCATTGGCCGCCGGTGATAGGACGCATTACTGGTAGAGGATGAAGATGGGACGGGGGGAGAGGCGCAGCACCTGGGCCGGGGTCATCAGATGGCTACCGTGCCATCGGTCGTTCTTGTAGAACAGCTTGAAGCCGGTGAACTGCACCGGCTGGCTGGCGACGAACGCTTTGTAGGTGGCGACCTTAAGCGGAGGCGAGCCAAAGCCGTCCATATCCATCACAATTTCTACCTCGGGCAATGGGTGAATGGCGCGGTAATCAGTGACCATGCGCTGGGTGAAGCGGTGGATGACGAGGATCTTTGGCGGCAGATGGTTTTCTGCGGCGAGGCGGGCCAAATACCGCGCCGCAAAATTGATGGCCGCGGCGTCCATGGTGCCGCGCCAGGCGCCGGGGCGCTTGCCCGGCATTAGATCGAACTCCGGATCCAGGGCCAGTTCGACATTGGGCAGTTTCAAATAGGGGGCTAGGCGAGGCACCTCCGCACGCACCGTGCTCCAACCGGGCTGAACATCCAAAAACAGCAGGCCGTGAATGCTGTCCGCCATGTGGAGCGCTTTTTCGATTTGGTCCGGAGGCATGCGCAGGATGTATTTCCCGTTGCGTCCAGGGTTCTCTTGCGCGGAGACCGCAATGTAATCAATCGCCGGCAGCACCGGCGTGGTGGGATCGGCCCTGGCCCATGCCGCCGCCTGGGCCTTGAGCTTGGCCAGCACTTCCGCCGGGGGATAGGCGCCTAAGATGCCCATGTGGGGCGAAAAGAAGTTGCCGTAATAGGCGACGATGCGCTTGAAGGGCAGCAGCGCGCCGGCATCGGGATACACGGTATGGACCGGCCAGAGGCGGGGCTGGCACGGCGGCAGCGGCGCGGCCTTGCGGCGCCGCCGGTGGCGGGAGGCAACGTTCCGGATCGCCGGCCGCGGGCGCGGCTTTTTTGCCGGCTTGTGCCGAGCGCCAACCGCGGCGCCGACTGGGGTGCAGTCGCGCCGGGGCGGAAGATTCGCCAGGGCCAGCATCTTGGCGTTATATGCGGCTTGGTTGACGGTTGCCGGCGGCGCCGTGCTCTTACCTTGCCCCAACGGCATACCGGCGCCGAGCGCCGCCAGGAGGCTCCGACTGCGCCTTACGGGCTGGCCTGTGGAGCGCCTGAGGAGCAGAACGATGCCCAGGCCGGCCAGCACTAGGGCCGCTACCATCGCAATGGACCATGTTGTCTTCGTAGTAACTACATTATTGCCCAGCTCCGCCCAGCGCGATTCCCCGCCAGAGCCAAGTTTGGCAACTTCGCGCGGTTTTGCAGCGGGCCCAGCGGCCGGCTCGCAGCATGCCGCGGGACCGATACTGACATCCGCAGGACCGCCACGAAAACGGACGGGCACGCCCCTGCCGCATCGCCGGACCTGCAATCACACGTGCGGGAGCACACTTTGGCCGCACGCCAACCAACCCGTTCGGACCGAAACCAAAATAGATGCGGGAATCCCATCGCAAGTTGTTCGGCCCGAGGAACGGTGGCGATTGGATGCCTGCGGCGGTGGCGCCTGGTGCTCGCAAGCGTCCCATTGTTAGCAACTTCTAATCAGCCAAGTCTTTTATTTGCAATAAAACATCTGAGCTTCTGGGGTGAAAAAGTGAGACTGGCCCATACCCACATGGACTTTGGCAAAAGGGTAGGGTTGTAGGGTTTGGCGCGAGGGGATGACCCAGCGGCGCGCTGGGCAGCGCGGCGGTGACATGGCGGAGGTAACAGCGGCTAGCGCGTTTCGCCTTCCGGGCGAGGAACGCGGGGCGCGCGATGGCGGGCCACAGGCCGGTGGGGAGCGGCGGAGGGAGCGGTGGGAACCATGGGCGCTGGCGCGGCAATCGGAGGCGCGGGGCACGAGATTGGACGGGTGACGGGCTGGGCGTCACGCAAGGCGACCTCTTCGCCGCAATGGGTGATGGTCACGCCGGTGCCAGAAAGGCAATAGGAGATGGACCCGCGTTCGAGGGAGACCTGCAAGCGCCGGCCGCGCACCAACACGGCGAAGCTCAGGCGGTCCACATAGGGACGGGGAACGAAGGCGAGGCGGCCGTCGCGGCCTTCGCGCATGCCGGCGATGCCGTAAACAGCGGCCATCCAACTGCCCCCGAGGGCGGCGATATGGCAGCCGTCCTTGACGTTGCCACCGACGTCGGCCAGGTCCATGAGCAACGCGTCCTTCCAATATTCAACGGCCTGCTCGCGGTAGCCGAGTTCAGCGGCGACGATGCTTTGAATGCAGGAGGAGAGGGAGGAATCACCGGTGGTAAGCGGATCGTAGTAGTCGAAGTTGCGGCGCTTCTGCTCCGCGGTGAACTGGCCGTGCAGCAGGAACATGGCCATGACGACATCGGTTTGCTTGAGCACCTGGTGCCGGTAAAGCGCCAGGGGATGGTAGTGCAGCAACAACGGGTAATGGTCGGCTGGGGTGCCGGCGAGATCCCACGGGGGATGATCGAGGAACGTATCGTCCTGGGGATGCACGCCGGCCTCGGCGTCGTAAGCCACGTACATCGCCTCGGCGGCGCGGCTCCAGTCGGCGGGCTCGGAGGGCTGGAGGCGAGTGCGGTACACCAGCTCGTCATAGGCGGCGGGGCGCTCCCGCCGGATGCGTTCGGCAACCTCGGCGGCATAGCGGAGATGCTCGCGAGCCATCAGGTTGGTGTAGGTGTTGTTGTCAACGACGGCGCTGTATTCGTCGGGCCCAGTGACGCCGTGGATGCAAAAGCGGCCGCCGCGGCGAGGGGAAAAGAAGCCCAGATCGAACCAGAGGCGGGCGGTTTCGACCAACATTTCGGCGCCGTACGCAAACAGAAAGTCGTCGTCGCCGGTGGCCTGGACATAGCGGCGGACGGCATAGGCGATGGCGGCGTTGATGTGATACTGCGCAGTGCCGGAGGCGTAGGAGGCGGAGGCTTCCTGGCCGTTGATGGTGCGCCAGGGAAAGAGGGCGCCCTTCTGATTCACTTCGCGGGCGCGCTCCCGGGCGGCGTCCAGCATGCGATAGCGGAAGAGCAGGAGATTGCGGGCGGCGAGGGGGTCGGTGTAGGTAAGGAACGGGAGCATGAACATTTCCATGTCCCAGAAATAATGGCCGTCGTAGGCATGCCCCGTGAGACCCTTGGCGGGAACGCCGGCGCCGTCGGCGCGGGCGGTGGCTTGCAGCAACTGAAACAGCGCCCAGCGCATGGACTGTTGCGCGCGGAAATGGGGGCCGGAGATCTGCACGTCGGCACGGCGCCAAAAATCGTCCAGGTACTGGCGCTGGCTTTGGACCAGGCGGTCGAAGCCAGCGCCGCCGACACGGTCCAGGGAACGGCGGGCTCGGTCCATCAATTCCGGCGCCTCGTCGGCGGCGCCGGTGTGATAGGCGAGAAATTTGGTGAGGCGGATGGTGGCGCCGGGGGCGGCTTGCAGGGTGAAGATGATGCGGTCGGCACGGTCGTCCTGCTCGCTGCTGAGGGCGGCGGCGGGGGCGTCGAGCTGGTGATCCATGCCGCAGGCGACGGCCATGCCGCTGCGCGCGGTGGCATACGCGCGGATGATGCGGCTAGCCGCCGCCGAACGGCCGGAGGGGCGCAACAACGGGATGTCCAGTTCCCGGCCAAGGCGGGGATCGTCCGGATCGGGGGCATGGGGCGTGGGCGGATAGGCGATTTCCGAAACCAGCACCACGGGCGCGGCGGCGTTCAAGGCGGTGACCTCGTACTGCACGGCGGCGACATGGCGGTCAGAAAAGGAGACCAGACGGCGCGAGCGGATGCGGAAGCGTTTGCCGTCGGCGGTTTGCCAAATGAGATCGCGGTCGAGCGTGCCGGCGCGCAGGTCTAGGGCGCGTTCGTACTGGAGCAGGGCGGCGTGAAAGGGATTGAACGGCTCATCCTCCACATACAGGCGCAGGCGCATGGCGTCGGGCAGATGCAGAATGCTTTGGCCGGTGGTGGCGAAGCCGTAGGCGCGTTCGCCATAGGGGATGGGCCAGGTCTCATGGAAGCCATTGACGAAGACGCCGGGCTCATAGGCGGCGACGCCTTCCTCATGCCAGCCGCGGAAGCCGAGATAGCCGTTGGCGGTGCTAAAGACGCTTTCCATCTGCGCCAAGAAGCGAGGGGTGAGTTCGCGCTCCACCACGCGCCAGTCCTCGGCGGGATAGATGAACTCCGGGGGCAGGAGCGGCGAATGGCGAATCATGGTTTTGGCGCCTCGGGCGGGGCGGAGAGCGCGGGGAGCAACTCCGCTAAATCGCCTACGACCAGGCCGGCGCCATTGTCCCGCAGAGCCTGGGCGTCGTGGCGGCGGGCGACGCCGATGACCAGGCCGAAGCCGCCGGCGCGGCCCGCGGCGACCCCGGAGAGGGCATCCTCGATGACGACCGCCGAGGATGGGGCGACGGCCAGGCAGCGTGCGGCATAGAGATAAATGTCCGGGGCGGGCTTACCCGCGATGTGCTCGCGGTCCATGTCGGCGCCGGAGACGACGGCGTCGAAATATCCGTCCAGGCCGGTTTTGCCCAGCACCAACGGGGCGTGATGGCTGGAGGAGACGACCGCGGCACGACGTCCGGCGGCGCGCAGCCAGCGGACGAAGGCGACCGAACCGGGATAGGCTTGCGCCTCGCCAGCGGCAATGGCCTGGGCAACCAGGGCATCCTTGTGCTCCGCCACGCTGGCGACTGAATCGGCGTCCGTGCCGGCCGGAGACTGCTCCGGCAGGCGAATGCCGCGGGAGGCGAGGAAGGAGCGGACGCCGTCAAAGCGCGGCTTGCCGTCCACGAAGCGCTGGTAATCGGCCGCGGTGAAGGGGACAAAGGCGCCGCTCGCAGCGCGGGCGCGAAGCAGTTCATCGAAGACTTGTTTCCAGCAGCGGGCATGAATGCGGGCAGTGGAAGTGAGGACGCCGTCGAGATCGAAAAGATAGGCCGCAAACGCCAAGAGCGCGGCTGCCGGCTGGCGCGGCGGCGCGGCGGCGGCCGGCCGGGCGGGGGCGCCGGGCGCCGCGTGGGAATTGCCGGCAGGCCGGCGGTCATTATCCGGGAATGGGGCCATGGGGGTGCAAAGTGGACTTGACGCGCCGCAGGAAGCTGCGGTGTTCCTTCCCGCTCATTTCGAGGTGCCGGTAGATGTGCAGCTTGAGCCAATCCTCGAGGAAAATCCAGACCAGGCAGTAGGCCCAGACAAAACCCACATCGGCCCAGGGAATGGCGGTGACCAGCCAACCGAAGCCGACGATCATGGCGGCGATGGTTTGGGTGGCGATGATAGCGATGAGCAGAATGCGCGCCGGGAAGGGACGAGTCCAAAACGGCCGGCGGGTGCGAGCGACGAGCAGCGTAAGATGACCGGCGACGGCCAGCTTGAGATAGATGAAGGACTGGATCTGCGCATGGCTGAGGCGAAGCCAATGGAGGGCGATGACCAGGATCAGGAAGGTCTCAACCACACCCATCAAGCCCAGGCCGGTGGCCACGGTCAAGACGCGGCGCATGTTCCAACTGACCGGCTTCGGATCGAGCCAGGTATTGTCGTAGGCGATGGTCATGATGGGCAGATCATTGAGCAAGGCGAGGAGGATGATCATGACCGTGGTGATGGGATAAAACCGGAACACGATCATGGCCACGACCACGAACAACATGATGCGGATGGTCTCGGTAATGCGGTAGATGGCGTAGCTGTTCATCCGCTCGAAGATTCGCCGGGCCGATTCCACCGCCTTCACGATGACGGAAAGGCCGGGAGCGGTCAGCACCAAAGCGGCGGCGGCGCGGGCGGCGTCGGTGGCGCCGCTGACGGCGATGCCAGCGTTGGCTTGCTTGAGGGCGGGGGCGTCATTGACGCCATCGCCGGTCATTCCGACGATATGGCCGCGGGCTTGCAGCGCCTTGACGATGGCGAACTTGTGCTCGGGGAAGACCTGGGCAAAACCGTCGGCAGCTTCCACCTGTTCCAGCTGCTTGGGGGCCAGGGGGCTTTGCTGGCCGTCGCCGGCGGCGAAGAATTCCTCGGCGGAATGGATATCGGCGCCGAGATGAAGCTGGGAGGCGATTTGGCGAGCGATGGCGACATTGTCGCCGGTGACCATCTTGACCTGGATGCCGTGCTCGGCGGCGTGGGCGATGGTCTCGGCTGAATCCACGCGCGGCGGATCCGAGAGGGGCAGGATGCCGAGGAAACTCCAGCCGGCGCCGTCTTCGGCGCGGGCCACGCCCAGCGTGCGGTCGCCTTGCTGGGCGAACGCGCTCACCTGCGCCGACGCCCGCGCGGCTAGGTCCTGATCCGGCTGGCACATTTGCAGAATCACCTGCGGCGCGCCCTTGGTGACCTTGAAGCGGGCGCCGTCCGGGCCTTGGATTGCGGCCTCGGTGCGCTTATGGACGGGATCGAAGGGGACGAACTGGGTCTGGTGATAGGGATCCAATGCCTTGGGATCGGCAAGGCCGTGGATGATGGCGTCGTCAATCGCGTCTCGGTCTTCCTCCTTGGAGGCCAAGGCGCCGACGAGGATCAATTCTCCGGCATCCTTGGCGGCGAACAGAGCCGGCTTGCCCAGCGTCAGCTTGTTCTGCGTCAGCGTGCCGGTTTTGTCGGAACAGAGCACGTCCATGCCGGCCATTTCTTCGATGGATTCCAGGCGGGTGACGATGGCTTTCATATGCGCCAGGGTCACGGCGCCGATGGCCATGGTGACGGAGAGCACGGCGGGCAGGGCGACGGGGATGGAGGCGACGATGAGGATGAGGGCGAACTGGAATACGGTGAAGGCCGACGCGCCGCGGAACAGGAGCGTGAGGACGAGGATGGCGGCCAAGCCCAGGCTGATATAGATGAGGTAATCGCCGATGGCCAGCACCGCCTTTTGGAAGTGGGAAACGGACTTGGCGGTGGAGACCAATTGCGCGGTTTTGCCGAAATAGGTGTGCACCCCGGTGGCCGTCACCAGCGCCGTCATCTCCCCCTGCTTGGCCACCGAGCCCGAATAGCCGACGTCGCCAACGGCCTTATCCACCGGCAAAGATTCGCCGGTGAGAGCCGACTGATCCACGCTGAGGTAGTCGCCGGCGGTGAAGGTGAGGTCTGCGGGCAGAATGTCGCCGAGGCGCAGGCGGACCACGTCGCCGGGAACGAGTACGGCGGCACCCACCTCCCGCCAGGCGCGGTCGCGGAGGACACGCGCCTTTAGCGCCAATTGCTTCTTCAATGCGGCGACGGCGTTGGCGGCTTGAAACTCCTGCCAGAAGCCGACGACAGCGTTAAAGGCGAGCAGGACGAGGATGATGATCAAATCCACCCAGTGCCGCACCACGGCGGAGAGGATGGCGGCGACCTCGATCATCCAAGGGATGGGACCCCAAAAATAGCCGAGAAACTTCAGCAGAGGGTTGACCTTCTCTTCCCTGAGGGTATTGGGGCCCTGTCGCGCCAAGCGCTGTTCGGCATCGGCCGAGGTCAGGCCCTGCGGGCTGCTCTGGAAACGGCGGAAGAGATCCTCAACCGAGGCTGGTTTGGCTCCATCGTGGGCGCTGTCGTTGTTCTGGGCCATGGATTTTCTCCGCCGCGGTCAGAATGGCCAATGCCATTGCGTGATCGCCGCGGCGTCCACGCCGAATTCGTAGGCGTGGCTGAGGCAAGCGAGCTGCTGATTGTGCAGGGCCTCGCGCGCGCTGGACCCGGTTTCCCGGAATCGGGGGATGCGGTCAATCGCGTCCATGGCCAGGCTGAAGCGGTCGGTTTGGTTCTTGATAGCGAGTTCGAGCGGGGTGTTGATGTTGCCCTTCTCCTTGTAGCCGCGCACGTGGATATGGTGCTGGCTGGGGCGGCGGTAGGTGAGTCGGTGGATCAGCCAGGGGTAGGAATGGAAGTTGAAGACGACGGGCTTGTCGGGGGTGAACAGCGCCTCGAATTCGCGATCCGTCATGCCGTGCGGATGTTCGGTCGCGGGCACCAGCCGGAACAAATCCACGACGTTGACAAAGCGGACTTTGATGCCGGCCAGCATTTGCCGGAGCAGGGCGGCGGCGGCCAAGGATTCCATGGTGGGGACATCGCCGCAACTGGCCATCACCACGTCCGGCTCGGCGCCCTGGTCGTTGCTGGCCCAATCCCAAATTCCGGCGCCCTTGGTGCAATGGGCGATGGCGGCGTCCATGTCCAGGTACTGCAAATGCTTCTGCTTATCGGCGACGATGACGTTGATGTAGTTGGTGCTGCGCAGGCAGTGGTCGGCGACGGAGAGCAGGCAGTTGGCATCCGGGGGGAGATAGATGCGGACCACGCTGGGGCTCTTGTTGGCGACCACATCCAAGAATCCGGGGTCCTGGTGAGTGAAGCCGTTGTGATCCTGGCGCCAAACGAGGGCGGTGATCAAAATGTTCAGCGAGGCGACCTTGGCGCGCCAAGAAATGTCGTTGCATTTTTCCAGCCACTTGGCGTGCTGGTTGACCATGGAATCAATGATGTGAATGAACGGCTCATAGCTATTGATGAAGCCATGGCGGCCGCTGAGAATGTAGCCTTCGAGCCAGCCCTCGACGGTATGCTCGCTGAGCATTTCCATGACCCGGCCCTCAAAGGCTAATTCGCCGCCGTCGGCGTCCTCGGGGAAGTATTCGCCCAGCCAGACCTTTTTGCCTGCCTGGTAAATGGCGTCGAGCTTGTTGGATTGGGTTTCATCGGGGCCGAAGACGCGGAAGTTGCGCATGTTTCGCCGCATCACCTCGCGCAGGAACGTGCCCAGGGTGGGCACGTTGCCAGCGACGGTGGCGCCGGGACGCGGAACGGCGACGGCGCAGGAGCGGAAGTCCGGCATGCGCAGCGGTTCGCGCAGCAGGCCGCCGTTGGTGATGGGGTTGGCGCTCATGCGGCGGTTGCCCTGGGGCGCCAAAGCCCGGAGTGCCGGGATCAGGCGGCCGGCCGCGTCGAAGCGCTCCTCCGGCTTATAGCCGCGCAGCCACGATTCCAGCAGCTTGAGGTGTTCGGGACGTTCGGCGACATCGGTGATCGGCACCTGGTGCGCCCGCCAAAAGCCTTCGAGGTAATGGCCGTCCACCTGGCGCGGCGCGGTCCAGCCTTTGGGGCTGCGCAGGACGATCATCGGCCAGCGGGGGCGAAAGGGCTGGTTCGCGCGGCGGGCCTCTTGCTGGAAGCGGCGAATCTCCAAGACGCAATGCTCCATGGTGGCGGCCATGGCCTGATGCATGCTGTCGGGCTCGCTGCCTTCGACGCAATACGGGGTGTAGCCGTAGCCGCGGAACAGAGCCTCCAGTTCCTCATGGCTGATGCGAGCAAGGACCGTGGGATTGTTGATTTTGTAGCCGTTGAGATGCAGGACGGGAAGGACGGCGCCGTCGGTGATGGGATTGAGGAATTTATTGCCATGCCAACTGGTGGCGAGAGGACCGGTTTCCGATTCGCCGTCACCGATCATGACCAGCGTGATCAGATCCGGATGATCGAAAACGGTGCCGAAGGCGTGCGAGAGGCTGTAGCCCAGTTCGCCGCCTTCATGCAGGCTCCCGGGCGTTTCCGGAGTGGCGTGGCTGCCGATGCCGCCGGGAAAGGAAAACTGCTTGAGAAAACGGCGCAGCCCGGCCAGGTCCTCGCTTTTGTCGGGATACACCTCGGAGTAGGTGCCCTCCAGGTAGGCCTGGGAAAGAACTGCCGGGGCGCCGTGGCCGGGGCCGGCGACGTAGATGGCATTCAGGTCGTATTTTTTGATCAGGCGATTGCAATGAATGTAGGTGAAGCATTGGCCCGCATCCGAACCCCAATGGCCCAACAGCCGCGGCTTGAGATGGTCGAGCGTGAGCGGATCGCGCAGCAAGGGATTGTCGCGCAGGTAAAGCATGCCGAGGCAGAGATAGAGGCTGGCTTGCCAGTAGGCGTCCATGGCGCGGAGTTCGCCGGCGCTTAAAGGCGTGCCCGGAACCGTGGAGCGGGCCGGCCCGTAGGCGGAGATGCTGGCTGGCTGGGGCGGCGCCGACGAGGCTGCGGTGGAATGCGCCATGGAATGGTTCTCCTTCAGTTCCAGGAAGTTAGGTGATTTCCGGCGGTGGCTGCGAGATAGCGCTGCATAGTGACCGCGGCGGCGCCGCTCCCGGTCGCGTGCGCGATGCCGGCGCATCGCCGGGGGCCAGCGCGAAGTCCGCGGCGAACGGCCCCGCGCAAGCATGGCGGCGACCCCGCGGAATGTCCGCAGTTGAGAATCGGCTTCGGCTCCGGGGGTTGCGACCACGCCCTGCGGTTGCATCTGCGCTTCCAGAACGGCCGCACCTGGCCGCCGCCATCCCCTATTGGCGGGATTGCCCGCATGACTGGGACGCGACCGGCGTCAGGACGGAACGGAGCGGAATTGGCAGGGCGACGCTGGTGGGCGAATAGCCCCGGAGCTCGGCCATAGGCCCCATTGCCGTGGAACCGGCGCACCCAAATGCGATTCGATGGACAAACCACCGCGGTTACCCGGCGAGCGGGACGAGCGGCGGGACGCGGCGCAGGATTGGAAATGCCGACCCCGGCGAACGGGCTCACTATTCGGCCGCGGCGGCGGCGCGGGGAGCGGACCCGGCGCAGGCGTTGTAAAGCCAGGCCAGCAGAAAACCGCCCACCCCGCCATCGGCCAATGCATAGAGCGTGCCGATTATGACGTCGCCGAAATCGCTGCCGCCATGAAAACCGGGATAGATGGAGCCGGCGACGGCCAGCAGCGTGCCGCCGTAGCCGGGAAACGCCAAATGGGCCAGGCCGACACAGAAAATGGAGCCACCCCACAACAGGCCCCCGGCGATCGCTAATCCGCGCATGGACAGCTTCATAGGTCCTCCCTGCGGCTTGCGCCGCCGGAGGAGCCAACGCGCTGGGCGGGTTCTCGCCCGCCCCCGGGTGGACACGGGCGGCGAAGCTTCACCGCCATCATAAGCCCGGCGGTCCGGGCCGCGGGCTTCCGCGGTGCGCGCTGGGGCCCCGGGGGCGGGGAGGCGGGGACGCGGGACCGGGGGCGGGGGGGGGGCAACCCCGCTTCATGTTATTGGGGAATTTTTGCCCCGGTACGAAAGGAGGTGGGGGTTTGGTGGCGGGGGTTGTGCGCCCCCGCCGTACCGCTGGCGGCACGGCAGGTTTGGTTGGGCGAGGGTGCGGCGCGGGCAGCGGCGGGTGTTTGCAGGTGTCCCATTGTTAGAGAGTCGCCGTTCGCTAAACCATTTATTTTCAGTGCAGGGGTCCCTTATGGGGACCAACAAAGTGAGAATCGGCGGATGTGGTCCGCTGGTGGAATGGGACGCTTGGGCTGGGAGCCACGGGAGATGGGGTGCGCCGTGGTCGCGGAATGGCGGTCAAACCGTGGCGCCGGCGGCACGACTTTTGGCGCGGCTCGCTGGCGTTGCGGTGGGGCGGGGGCGGAGCTAGATTGATTGCGGATCGCAGGAGGCGCCCATGGCAAGACTCGGGGTTCTGCGGATGGCAATGGTGGGAGGCTTGCTGCTGGCAAGTTGCGTCGCGGCGGCCGCAGGTACGCCAGCACGCTGTGCGTCGGGAGGCGTCTTCCGGCCGCGCGGTGCTTTCGCTCCCTGTCGTGCAGGTGGCCACCGCGAACGGCGCGGGCGGCCCAGTTTATTTCCGCCACGCGGCGAAAATTCGGGTGCGGGCCCCAGCCGGGTTGCACGGGCGGTTGGCAGCCTACGCGGCGGCGGGCCGGATTTGGCTGGGACCGCGGGGCTGGCGCGGCAAAGCGGCAGAGGGCGCAGACGGCTCGACGTGGGTCGCCATTTTCCCGCCACGCGGAAATTGGAAATCGGGTCCGCGAGTCATTTACCGCGACGATGGGAACTGTGCCGGATGCAGCGTGGATGACGCGAGCCTGTATTTCCCCCGCCTTCGCCCCAGCGCCCGCAAGCTGAATGGCTTTTCCGCATCGCCGCCGCGGGATCTTCGGATTTTGCGGCGGTCCGTCCACCACGCCTATTTTGCCCGTGCCGGCACCGCCCGGCTAGAGGTGCGCGGGGCCGTTTACAATTCCAACGACTCGTCGCGCTGCACGGACGATCAGCGCCGCATGTTCGCCGTGTTCGCCGATCACGCCGCGCCGTCGGCAGCGCTGATGTTCAACAGCGGGCCGGCCCTGGGCGAGTCCATCGGTAAGTATCGAGGCGACCCGCTGTACCACGCGAGCTTGAGCGGTGACGAATACCGGGAGCTGATCCACGGCATTGGTTTTGCGGTCGTTGCTCATGCGGCCGAAGATTGGCCGACCGGCGGCGGCCGCACCGTTTGGCTTGCCAGGCGCGCGTAGGCCGGGCGGAGGGGTCCCGTCCGTAGACGCTAGGTCAGCGAAGCCGGGCGGAGGGAAGGCGTGGCGCGCCCTGAGAGATTCGAACTCCCGACCTTCTGGTTCGTAGCCAGACGCTCTATCCAGCTGAGCTAAGGGCGCGCGGGGACAACCTCTTGATTGTAGCGTAGGCAGGGCGAAATCGGGGACTGGCTGAGGGCCGCGGAAACGGGGCTATCCCACTCATCCCGCCTCTTCCCGCGGCGCCCGCCTCGGAATGGCGCCTGGGGCGGCCGTCTTACCGCGGCGCGGGATGCAGCCGCTCGCCGCGCCGTAATGGCCGGGACGGGACGGTCAGGCGGAGACTTTGTGGACCAGCGAGGGGCGATGGCCGATGCAGCGGATGACGGTGCGAATGCTGCCGGCGCGGTCGAGCTCCAACTCCCAGGGGGGCCGCAGGCGAACGGCGACGGGCGTACGCAGGATGTGGGTGAGTCCGTACTCGTGGTCCGAACCCAAGGTCACGTAGCATTTGCCCGGCCGTCACGCACATCCGCGCCGACGCCCAGCAGCGGGACGCCGCGGGCTTGCATTTCCGGTCCCTCGGCGGTGATTTCCTCCAAGGTCACCCAGCAACCTTTGTGCTCGCGGCTGAACTCATCCAGCGTCTTGGTCCAACCCGCCTGGGGCACCGCCAGCGCCGGCTCCGGGGGCGAACCCGGCGCGCCGGTATCCAACCCGCCGAGCAACTCGCCTTGGCTGTAGACCAGGGCGGAGCGGCCGGAATCCTCATAACCCCGCGCGCCACGGGCGCCTTGGCCCCAGGCCGCCGCCGAGCGCAACTCCGCCGGCCCGGCCGGGTGCGGACCGGACATGGGATACACGCCGGAATGGCCGACGACGTCACGCCGACCGGCGCCGCCGCCGGCAACGGAGCGGCCAATGCATCAGCCCGGCCGCAGCGAGAGGACACCGAGATCCTGCGCGAAGTCCGCCGCCGCCACATCGACCCCCGCCGGGGGGTGGTGCTGGACCGGAACCCGATGGAGCTCGGCTGGTGGGAGTCGTTCCGGTACGTGCTGGCCGTCCCCACCAACGTGACCCTGATCCTGGCCTCCGCCCTGGGGTACTTCTTCTTCAGCGGGGTCGAGACGTTCGCCTTCATCTACATCGAAGGCCACTACGGAACGGACCAGACGGTCGCCACCTTCGTCGTCCTGGCGGTCGGCGCGGCGGCGGTGATCGGTGCCGTCGTCGGCGGTCGCTCCACCGACTCGCTGCTCCGCCGCGGCCACCTCGACGCCCGTCTGCTCGTTCCGGCCGCCGCCTTCGTGGTGGCGTGCGCGGTGTTCATCCCGGGGATCATCGTCAGCACCCTCTACATCGCCGTGCCCTTGTTCGTGGTGGCCGGGTTCTGCATCGCCGCCCCCAACCCGGGCATGGACGCCGCCCGTCTGGACGTGATGCCCTCGCGCATGTGGGGGCGGGCCGAGGCCGTCCGCAGCCTCCTGCGGAGCCTGCTCCAGGCGTTCGCCCCGCTGCTGTTCGGCCTGGTGTCGACGGTCTTCGGCGGCGCGGCGGTCGGCTTCGGTTCCAGCTCCGGGTTCCACTCCGACAACGGCGGCCACGTGCACGTGGCCGGCCTGGAGCAGACGTTCCTCATCATGCTGAGCACCTTGCTGCTCGCCGCCTTCTTCGCGTGGCGAGGGCGCGGACCGTACCCGATCGACGTGGCCGCCGCGTCGAGAACCGAGGAACTGTTCCCGGCGGCCCCGCAGCAGGAGCCGGCCCGGGCCCGCTCGGGGGCGGCCTGACCACCGGCGGGGTGCCAAGGCGGCTGGTGCTCAGCGGCGGTGGTGGTAGGCGTTGGCCTCGGCGCCGATCAGCCCCACCAGGTTGCCCAGGGCGATGTTCACGTCCACCAGATGGAGCCCCCATTGGGGACCGAGGGTCTGGCTGACGGCGGGGTTGTGGTCGCCCGCCGGGGCGACGTCGTCCACCTGGAGCCACGTGGCATCCCCTTCATGCTCGCACTGGCTGCGGTACATGTCCGGGTAGGTCACCCACGGGGTGGGGACGGCCCCCGAGGCGACCGACGACGTCGGGAAGTACGGCCGGAGACTACCGGACCCGCCCTCGAGGTCCGCCGGGTTGGTGCACAGCACCTGGCGACCGGTGCTGACGGTTGTGCCCGACAAGAGGCTCACGCCCTTGCCGGGGATGCCGAAGAGCGAGTTGGGCGGCGGGGGCTGGTCGAAGCTCGAGTAGGCCACCACGCAGTGCAGTTGGGTCCGTGACCGGCAGCCCGGCACGTGTCGGAAGCTGCCGCCCACCTCCTTGCCCGTCGGGACGGTGACGTTGCCGCCGAGGACGATGGCCGAGACCAGGCGCTTGCGCAGCCTCGGCGAGGGGTCCACCTGGGTCCGGATGAGGTGGATGAGGACCGAAGCCCCCTGCGAGTGGCCGATCAGGACGAACCCGCGGCCGTGGTTGTCCCGGGCCAGGTAGCGCTTCCAGGCGGCCAGGACGCCGTCGTAGGCCAGGGAAGCGTCGGAGGGGGTGATCGCTGCCGGGTGGGCGAGGCCATAGAGGGTGATCTGGCGGTACATCGGGGCGTAGACCCGGCACATCTGCGAGAAGCGTGAAGCCTGGGCCACGGCGACCGACCGCTCGGCCGGCCGGACGGCGAGGCTGGCATTGACCTGCTGCTGAGTGCTCACCGTCGGGTAGACGTAGAAGCAGTCGATCGACGGGTGCCGCGCCGCCTCGGCCGGCTCGGTGGTCTGGGAGCCCGAGGGCGACACGGCGGTGGCGTCGAGGTCGGCCGTGCACGGGTCGTGGGGCGTGCCGGGACGGCACAGCCACCGCACCGGTGTGGGTGGGCTGTGGCGAGCGGCCGACCTCGGGACGGCGGAGGGCGCGTGGGGCCTGGCGCCGGCAGCCGGGCCGCCGGCAGCCGCGGCGGACGACGGCAGGGTCGTGGCGACGAGAGCGGCGAGAGCGGCGAAGGCGACGGGCGCGGCGAACCGGGCGCCCACCCGGGCGTGGGTCCAGGTCCCGGGCGGCCATTGCCGCGGGGCGCGACGGCACCCCCTGCCGCTGCTCCTCGACGTGCGCCCTCTTGCGGCCCCTGCGTCCATGTGCTGCTCGCCCTCCCTGCGGTCCCCATCGCGGCGCGCACCCAGCCTCCCAGAATACGAACCTCGATCTCGTAGTCGAAGGACCAGCGATCAACCTCTGCGGCCTGCACGCCAAGGTCCGCCGTGAGGGATACCGGCGGTGATCGCGTCAGGGCAGCTGCACGCGACCACGGAGCCACTCGGCAAACCAGGGCTCTTCCACCTCATGGGCAGCGACGGCCAGCATTGCTTGCTCGGCATCGTCGACGTCGGGTGGATCAGGGGACCAGAACGATGCCGTTCAGATCGAGGAAGAGGACGAGCGCCGCCCACGCCGCGCGCTTGTTCCCGTCCGGGAGCGGGTGGTTCCATGCGAGGTGACACGTGAGTACCGCGGACTTGTCGATGATATCCGGGTAGAACTCCTCGCCGCCGAAGCTGGCAGAGGGCGCGTGCGATGCGGAGTCGGCCAAATCGATGCGAGCGGCCTTGGCGAGGACCGCCGCCTCGATGCCCGTGACCTGCTCGGCGAGCCAGATGTGCTCCGCCAAGCTGATGTAGCGGATCACCGGGCGAGGCGGTCGAGGAGCTCCCTGTCCCGCTCGAGGAGCTTGCGGGCGCGGGCGACGAAGTCCTTGTCTGATCGGACGCGCGCCACCTCGGCGCTCAGCGAGTCGACGATCAACGCGTTGACGCTGGTGCCGCGCACGCGCGCGACTGCTTCGGCCTCGTCGGCAAGGTCGTCGGGAAGCCGGACGGTGGTCTGCTTTGCCATGCACTCATGTATCGCAATATCGCGACACCAGTGCTCGAGTGCCCTGCGAGTTCGCGGTGGACGATCGACCGCGACGAAGATGCTGGTAGCGGGCGTGGCGCCCCCGGCAGGAGCCGGGCCAGTCCTCCGACAGGTGATGCGTCTCAGGCGGAGGCTCGAGCTGGTCTGAACCCAGGAGCCCACCAAGATGGATCGTAGGTATGTGTCCCCGGGTTGTGGTCAGTCACGGGCTGTGCCTCGAAGGAGGATCTCGCCCCCTCGTCGAGCGGCGCCGACGATGCCAGGGTCGCGATCGAGGTAGGCGCCGGTCATGGCTCCGTCGTAGAGGGCGACGAGCATGTCAATGCGGCCACGGTCCTGGGAGGTGCCGCCGAGCAGGCCAGAGAAGGTGTCGCGGACCCGCTGGCGGTGACGGCTGATCTGGTCGGCAACCGGCCCCGGGTCGGGAAACTCGGCGGCGGCGTTGATGAACGGGCAGCCCCGGTAGGCGGGGCTGGCAGCCCGATCGGCGAGGACGTCGAAGGGGGCGAGCGCCCGTGCGAGCAGGCCGCCCCCCGTGTCGGCCCGCTCCTCGACGGCGGCTGCCCACCACGCGCTCTGGCGGTCGAGGTAGGCGGCGACGAGCTCGTCCTTGCTGGCGAAGTGGGCGTAGAGGGTGGCCTTGGCCACTCCGGCTTGGGCGATGACTCGGTCGACGCCGACCGCGTGGATGCCCTCGGCGTAGAACAGCCGGCTGGCCACCTCGACGAGACGTTCTCTGGCGCTCGGCGTTGCGATGCTCACGCCGAGATCCTACCGTCAGGGAATAGACAGACAGGTCGGTCTGTTCGCTCGGTTGACGCAGTCAGGGGACTGCACTGGTTCGTGGTCGGAGCGACCCGGATCATCACGTGGAGGAGGCGCACATGGTGACCAGCTTGGCCCAGCAGCTGAGGGAGCAGAACGAGGTGAACCGGGCAAGGCTCCCTGTGGAGGCGCTGGCGGTGATGGACGAGGCGACCGCCGAGGTGGCAGCCTCGGGGATCGCCGGATCGAGTCTCGGCGTGGGCGCGAAGGTTCCTGACTTCGCATTGCCGGACGCGACCGGGACCAAGGTGTCGCTGTCGTCGCTGCTTGCCGAGGGGCCGGTGGTCCTGGCTTTCTACCGTGGGGGCTGGTTCCCGTACTGCTCGACGGGGCTGCGGGCCCTTCAGGCCAGGCTGGCCGAGATCGCCGCGGCGGGCGCCACGCTGGTCGCCGTCTCCCCTCAGACCCCCGACGCGTCGCTGTCGACGGCGGAGAAGCTCGACCTGGCGTTCCCGGTGCTCTCCGATGCGGGCGGCGAGGTGGCGGAGTCCTTCGGGCTGGTCTTCACCCTGCCCGAAGCGCTGCGCGAGGTCTACGCCGGGTTCGGGATCGACCTGCCGGCCGCCAACGGCGACGACACCTTCCGTCTGCCGATCCCGGCCGCCTACGTGATCCGAGCGGAGGGGACCGTCGCGTGGCGGTTCGCCGATCCCGACTACACCAAGCGGGCCGAGCC